>JAEEGI010002095.1_pt1 | contig 49426 bp, 38 predicted proteins | sample 8958751 | NCBI WGS metagenome assembly JAEEGI01 (sample SAMN16246545, study PRJNA631951) | gut metagenome | biome: gut microbiome; feature: rumen; material: KS-attached | host: Bos | place: Iran: Karaj | collected 2018-10
ACATCTGCAGACCACCGATAAGTGATGTGATCAGCACGTAGATGAATATAGGACGGAGAATAGGCATTGTAATCTTGAAGAATACCTGTGAAGCTGTAGCTCCGTCTACCTGAGCAGCTTCATAAAGTGATGAATCAATACCAAGCATACCTGCCATAAGAAGGATTGTGGTATTACCAAACCACATCAGGAAGTTCATGAGCATTACAAGAACCCTGGATGCAATAACAAACTGGAAGAACTTGTATGGCTCTTTGATAACATGAAGACTTAAAAGGATCTGGTTTACCGGGCCGCTGTCTGAGAACAATGCAAAGAACAGCATTGAGAAAGCTGACGCCATGATCAGGTTAGGCATATAGATAACGGTTTTAAAGAATCTCTGTCCCTTAAGTCGCAGAGACGGATCTGAAAACCAGTATGCCAGCAAAAGAGCTATCACGATCTGAGGAATAAATCCACCGATCCACATGATGAGCGTATTTCCTAAATATTTCCAAATTTCCGGAGTACCAAGCAGGCCCACATAGTTGGCAACACCAACAAAATTAGGTCCTATCTGCTTAAGACCGGAACGATAGTTTTCAAAGAAACTGTTATAGATTGTTGAACAAAGCGGAATAAAACTGAATATTACATAAGTAACAAAGAATGGAATAAGAAAGATGTAACCCCATCTGTTGAACTTTACTACGTTCTTGTTGGACTGTTTCTTGTCCATACTCACTACCTCCACAAATTACTCTTTTTGGAACTTCAAGCGTTTTTTTAAAATTGCCTGCCGGCACAAAGACCGGCAGGCAAATGAGTAGTTAAGACGTTAATCTATGCAAGATTATTTTGAAAGCTCAGGATATCTCTGAAGAGCAAGTGTGTAGAACTGCTCAAGAGCCTCATCATATGTAGCATAGTTACCATTGATGTAGTCACCCATAGCTGTCTGGAAGTCTCCAAGAAGACCCTGATCATAAGCTGTAAGGTTAGCCATATCGATGTTGTCAGCGCCTGCACAGAACATCTTAAGAGCGTTCTGTCCGCCAAGAACTGCATTTGAGTAGTTAGGATCGTTTGCAAGCTCTTCCATAACAGGTCTGTTGTTTACGAAGTCATTGTCCTTAAGAACGATGTCCTTCATAACTGTAGGATCCATTGTCATCTTTCTCATGATATCAGCAACGAGGTTAGCATTGTCTGTACCTGCTGCAGCGCAGATCCATGTTCCGCCCCAGTAGAAGCCCTGAGGTCCCTCTGTAGCTGCCCAGCCACCATCGTGAGCTACTGAGCCTTCTACGTCAGCTGCCATACAGAAGTCGATCAGCCAAGCTGGTCCAAAGTAAGCGAATACCTTTCCTTCAGGATAGAATCCCTTGTTCCAGTCCTCACCCCACTGGCCCCATGTGTTGCAGTAGCCAGCGTCTGCAAGCTTCTTAGAATCCTCAACCCACTTCTTAAGGTTGTCATCTACCTGGATCTGTGTTCCGTTAACCCAAGGAAGCTTAGCGTTGTTCTGATATACACGGAATGTATCAGCTGTTGAAGAAATTACATCGTAACCAGCCTTGTCAAGCTCACCAGCTGCCTCGAAGAACTTATCCCAATCAGAGAACTTAGCCTGGATATCTGCAGGCTCGTCTGTTCCGAATACTTCCTTAGCAATTGCTCTGTTGTAGATCATAACACCAGGGCAGCCCTGCCATGATGATCCCTTAAGAACGCCATTAGAATCTGTAACAACTGCCTGTGTGTAAGAATACTGATCCTTGAGCTCATCATCTGTGATTCCAAGGTCCTTAATAGGCATTGTGTAATCTGTATCTGTGTACTTAACTGCGTAGTCAGCCTCTACAAGGAAAAGGTCAACCTTGTCATCTGCTGCTGCGCTGTCCTGTGCAAGAAGAAGCTCATCAAGTCTGTTCTGATATGCGTTCTCCTCGTTAGGAGTGATCAGCCAGTTAACTGTTACATCACCGATCTTACCAGTTGTTCCATCAACTACCTCATATCCAGGATAGTGATCTGTAAGACGGCTCTTGAACTCCTCGTTCCAAGCTGAAATGTTGAGAACCTTGCCCTCATCAGCTGCAGGAGCCTCTGTTGCTGCAGGCTCAGCTGCAGGTGTCTCTGTTGCTGCAGGTGCCTCTGTAGCTGCAGGTGTCTCTGTTGCTGCAGGTGTCTCTGTTGCTGCTGGTGTCTCAGCTGCTGATCCGCAAGCTGAAAGAATGCCAGCTACCATTGTTGTTGAAAGTAATACGCCAAGTATTTTCTTTCTCATAACTACTTTTACCTCCCTTTTCTCTAAAAGAATTTTGAGTTGTATTTAAAACAGCTTTAGCCGCTTTAAACCTTAGTTAATCTTGCCGACTGACTCGCCTTTTTCAAGAGTACCCTCGACCACTATCTGCTCAATCAGTGTTCCCTTGGGGTTGTTGATAAGATCAATGAGTTTGGATGCCGCAATCCTTCCTATCTTATCTGTATCCTGAACTATGGTTGTCATCAGAGGACTGATCCTCCTGGCAATTTCGATTCCGTCATATCCTGCTATGGATATATCCTCAGGAACCCTTAGTCCCTTCTGTCTTACTGCATTAAGTCCGCCAAAGGCTGCAAAGTCATCTGAGTACATTATGCATGTTGGCGGATCAGGCAATTCCAAAAGCTTGTTGGTGGCTTCAAAAGCCTTCTCCGTATTTCTGTAGGGGCTGGATACCAGATACTCATCCGGAATGCTCACTCCCAGATCCTGAAGCGTGTTGTAAAAACTCGTAAGTCTGGACTGGGTTACGGCTGTATTTTCAAGGCCGTGTACGTAAGCTATCTTCCTGTGTCCCTGCTCATATATATAAGTAACTAAATCTCTGATTCCCTTAATATTGTCTGAAACAATTGCTATCCTGTTATAGAAGGTATGGTCAATTGTCACAACCGGAATATTGCTCTTAATGAGCTCATCCACTTCCGGATCCGAAAACTCCACACAGGCGATCACCACTCCATCAAAGCCTCTGTAAATTGTATGGGACAGATACGACATATTGTTTGCTCTTGTCCTGTCTCCATTGATAAAGGTGATGTCAAACCCTTCCTGTTCAGCCTTTTTCTTGAAGCTGTCCAGCACGTGTGAGAAGTAATCATGAGTCAACCCACTGTTGGCTTCGTCAACAAACAAAACACCAATATTATATGACCTGTTTGTCTTAAGCGCCTGAGCCGCAGCGTTGGGATGATACCCAAGCTTGTCTGCTATTTCTTTTACTCTGTCTTTTGTCTCCCTGCTTATGTCGCTGTGATCGTTGAGCGCTTTGGAAACTGTTGCTATTGACACCCCACAGGCCTTCGATATGTCTTTTAATGAAACAATACGTCTAGCCATCTGTTTTTCTCACTTAATCGTTTTCGTGATTTAAATATACAACGAAATTACTTTAAAATCAAGTTGAGTTTTTTAGTTTTTGTGCATTTTTGATATTTTTGGTAGTCTTTTACAAAATCCTTATCAGTATTTCATATATATTTCCAATTTTGTCCATATTTTGTTCACAATTAAGGTAAACGTTTTCGAAAAGATTGAGTTTCCATCTGCGTTTGCAAAAACTTATGCGTGTAAGTTGACCGCTTTTCAGAAATAATGCGGTCTTCAGCTATTTAAATTTTAATAAAATTTTAATTGCATTAAGGAAGAATTGCATATATAATATGCCTAGAATTTTTCTTAAACGTTTAAGTACACAGGAGGTTACCTATGAAGTTCGGTTATTTTGATGACAAAGCTCTTGAATACGTAATCACAACGCCCAAGACTCCACTTCCCTGGATCAACTATCTGGGCAACAAAGAGTTCTTTTCACTGATCTCCAACACATGTGGAGGTTACACATTCTACAAGGACGCCAAGCTCCTTCGCCTTACCAGATATCGTTACAACAATGTTCCTTATGATAATAATGGTAAGTACTTCTATATTAAGGATGGCGACACAATCTGGAATCCCGGCTGGCAGCCAGTTAAGACAGCACTTGATTCATACGAGTGCAGACACGGTCTTGGATACAGCACATGGACATCCAGCAAGAACGACGTAGAAGCCAAGGTTCTTACGTTTGTTCCTATGGAGGACAACTGCGAGATATCCAAGGTTACTCTTACCAATAATAAGAAGACCGACGCCAAGGTAACCCTCTTTTCATATGTAGAGTGGTGTCTCTGGAACGCAGATGATGATATGAAGAACTTCCAGAGAAACCTTTCAACCGGTGAGGTTGAAGTAACAGATGGCGGAAGCGTTATCTATCACAAGACAGAGTACAGAGAGCGTCGTAATCACTATGCGATCTACGGCGTTAACACCAAGGTTGACGGTTTCGACACAAGCCGTGACGACTTCCTTGGAGCATACAACGGACCTGACAGCCCTGACGCTGTAGCAGCAGGCAAGTGCACAGGTTCTGTAGCAAGCGGATGGTCTCCCATCGCCGCTCACCAGATCGATGTTGAGCTTAAGGCTGGTGAGTCCAAGACCTTCATCTTCACACTCGGTTACATAGAGAACCCTGAGGATGACAAGTGGGAAGCTCCTTCAGTAGTTAACAAGAAGCCTGCAGTAGCAATGCTTGCCAAGTACAACACAGAGGCAGCTGTTGACGAGGCTCTTGATGTTCTTAAGAAATACTGGAACGAACTCCTTTCAATCTACCATGTATCTTCTTCCAACGAGAAGGTTGACCGCATGGTAAACATCTGGAACCAGTATCAGTGCATGGTAACATTTAACATGTCAAGATCTGCTTCCTACTACGAGTCAGGAATTGGCCGTGGAATGGGCTTTAGAGATTCTTGTCAGGATCTTCTGGGATTCGTTCACCTCATCCCCGACAGAGCAAGACAGCGTATCATCGATATTGCTTCTACTCAGTTCCAGGATGGCAGCGCTTATCACCAGTACCAGCCTCTTACCAAGAAGGGTAACTCCGACATCGGTTCAGGCTTCAACGATGATCCGCTTTGGCTCATTGCAGGTACCAGCGCATACATCAGAGAGACAGGTGACCTTTCTATATTAAAAGAAATGGTTCCTTTCGATAACGATATGAGTGTTGCTAAGACACTCATGGATCACTTAAAGTGCTCCTTCAACTTCACAGCAACTCACAAGGGTCCTCACGGTCTTCCACTTATCGGACGTGCTGACTGGAATGACTGCCTGAACCTCAACTGCTTCTCAGAGCATCCCGGCGAATCCTTCCAGACCTTTGGCCCTTCAGAGGGACCTGTTGCAGAGTCAGTATTCATCGCCGGAATGTTTGTTAAGTACGGTGAGGAATATGCTCAGCTAGCTGAGTTGCTTGGTGACAATGCCGAGGCAGAGCGCGCAAGAGCTGAGGTTAAGAAGGTTTACGAAGCTGCTATCACAGCAGGTTGGGACGGCGAGTGGTTCGTTCGTGCTTACGATGCTAATTCCAACAAGGTTGGATCAAAAGAGTGTGAAGAAGGTCAGATCTACATCGAGCCTCAGGGATTCTGCGTACTGGCAGGTATCGGTATTGAGGAAGGTCTTGCTGAAAAGGCACTTAAGAGCGTCGAGGAAAAACTGGATACCAAGTACGGTATCATGATCCTCCAGCCCGCTTATACCAAGTATCACTTAGAGCTTGGTGAAGTTAGCTCATATCCACCGGGATACAAAGAGAACGCCGGTATCTTCTGCCACAATAACCCTTGGGTTTCCATCGCAGAGACAGTTGTAGGACACGGAAACAGAGCTTTCGATATCTACAGAAAGACCTGCCCTGCTTATGTTGAGGAGTTCAGTGAGATCCACGCAACAGAGCCTTATGTATATTCACAGATGGTTGCCGGAAGAGATGCTAAGTTCCACGGACAGGGCAAGAACAGCTGGCTCACAGGTACCGCTGCATGGACCTTTGTAAACATCTCTCAGTACATCCTCGGTGTTTATCCTACACACAACGGTCTTTCAATCAACCCTTGTGTACCTGAGGACTTCGGTGATTTCCAGATCACAAGAAAGTACAGAGGAGCAACCTACAACATTTCCGTTAAGCAGAACGGTGCTCAGAAGGGCATCAAGAGCCTTACAGTAAACGGCAAGGCAGTTGAAGGAAATGTAATTCCTTACGAAGAAGGCGTTAAGGAGTACACAGTAGAGGCTGTTCTCGGTTAATATTTTCTTATAAATACGTTTAATTTTCAGAGCCTGAGCACAAATTATCATGTGTTCAGGCTCTTTAGTTGCGCAAAACCTATTTTTCGTGTTAAAATAAAGTGTTAATTCGGAGGATAATATGAGCGCAGAAGCTAAACCGAGAAAGCACAGACACAAAAGACATTACACCTTCATGGTTGTTTCCGGAGATTCTGATGGCAGCACCAGAAGCATGCACCTGAATCACGCCAAGACTCAGATAATTGCATACACCGCGTTTGCAATAGCACTGGCGATAATCTGCTACATAATTTACTCAGCCATCACTATCCACAACCTAAGAGCCATACAGTCTGAACAGAAGATCAAGATTGATGAGCTGGTTGCCGAGAACAGCACCATGGAAGCATCCAATGCCGAACTGGATACCAAGGTTCAGCAGTTAAGTGCCGCACTAAACCAGAGACTTGAGAACGAGCAGATCTCCGCAGAAGAAGCTGAGAACAACGCCATTCCCTCAGGCTTTCCTCTGACAGGCACCGCATCCATGACGTATGCAGTTGATGATCCCAGTGAAACAAAAGTCACTCAGATTACCGAAGAGAACAAGGACACCGCCACAGGCAATCCACTGGTTCTTTTTGATGCATCCGAGGGCAACACTGTAATCTCATCCGGTTCCGGTACCGTACAGACCGTCACAACCGACGCCAAGTTTGGCAACATAGTGACCATCGACCACGGAAATGGATATATTTCAATCTACAGGAACCAGGGTGATCCTCTTGTATCAGAAGGTGCTACAATAGAAAAAGGTTCAATTATATTTGTAATAGGCGAGAACAACAAGTCCCTGGGCTATCAGATCCAGCAGGACGATCAGTATATCAACCCGGAAGAACTAATCGAAATAAATGGGTAATATACCCTTAAACAAACGGAGGAAAAAATCATGTTTGGAACAAGGAAGGACAATTCTCTAGATCCCGCTCTCGAACAGGTTGGTACCATCATCGGCCTCGGTGCCGTTGTAGATGGTCCTCTCACCACCAAGGATTCCGCCAGAATTGATGGAACAGTAAGGGGAAACGTCACCATCAACGGCGCACTCATTGTTGGACAGGAAGGTAAGATTACCGGTACTGTATCAGCCATGAACGCCTATATCGCAGGTGAAGTTACCGGAAATGTTTCAGCACCCCAGGGCAAGGTAGAGATCAGCGACACCGGTAAGGTAGTCGGCGATGTAACCTGCAAGGGAATCATCATTGATGAGAACGCAGTTTTCCACGGCAACTGTGATATGTCAGCAGCCGACAAGAGCTCTGCAGAGCTTGCAAAAGAGCGCGCGGCAGCCGATAAGGCAGCGGAGAACGCATCTTCAGAGAACGCTTCTACTGAGAATACCACTTCAGAAGAAAACGCACAGTAACAAAAGATAATTAATTCCGAACAGCAAAAGACCACAGGCTCCTTAAAGGTGTCTGTGGTCTTTTTCGTCGTCGGTTAGATCATATTTCAGGATCAGTCCTGCATCCTTGTAAATACCAGCTCATAGCCGTCATCGCCGTAGTTGAGTGATCTGTTTACTCTGCTGATTGTTGCGGTGGATGCACCGGTCTTCTCTGCTATTTCCAGATATGTCTTCTTATCTCTAAGCATTGAAGCTACTTCAAATCTCTGGGAGAGTGAAAGCAGCTCGTTAACGGTACAAAGATCCTCGAAGAAGCTATAGCATTCCTCTTTATTTTGCAGGCAGAGTATTGCATCAAACAAGTGATCAACAGCATCTGTTCTGATTTTTTTGTTCATTGTATGTTCCTCCAGACAATACATTTTTATTGTTATCAAAATATCGTCAATAACACTTTCATGCTTAAATATTTTATCACGCTAAACTTTTAAAGTAAAGTCATTAAATACTATTATTTTTGCTTTACTTTTGCAGTCTAATGTGATATCGTTAATGTGTTGTCATAGACAACAGAACGATTATTTTTTTATTTTTTGTGGAGGTATTACGATGAACAAAGGTACTGTTAAGTGGTTCAACAACCAGAAGGGTTACGGCTTCATTTCTGACGAGGCTGGCAATGATGTATTCGTACATTATTCAGGACTCAACATGGAAGGGTTCAAGTCTCTCGAAGAGGGCGCTTCTGTAGAGTACGATGTAATCCAGGGTGAAAAGGGACCTCAGGCCGTAAACGTAAACAAGCTTTAATTCATAGTAATTACAAGCATTTAATCAGACTACAAAGTGCCTTATTTAAAATAGATTTATTTTGAATTCGCAAGATTGTAACAATGATTAATCACTAGAACCACCTGCATTAGCAGGTGGTTCTTTTGATTGTTAAACACTTATTCACAAACTCGGATTACTTCTTCTAATTTTAAACTTCCTCCAAATATATCCAGCGCACTTCCCACCGTCACATCAACCATACCGTCACCGAGCCTCCTGATCTCTTCAATATCAGAAATGCTCCTGATCCCTCCGGCATAGGTCACCGGCTTCTTCGCCCACCTTCCTAATATGGAAGCCACATTCTCTTCTATTCCGTTTTGTTTACCCTCAACATCAGCAGCATGTACCAGGAACTCATCACAGAATTCAGACAGATGATCCAGCGTACTCTCATCAAGCTTAACATCCGTCAGCTTCTGCCACCTGTCTGTGACGATAAAGTAGTCATCACCTGCTTTCTTGCAGGACAGATCAAGCACCAGTCTCTCTTTTCCCACAGCCTTTACAAGCTTTTTTAGATTTGTCTGGTTGATTCTCCCATTCTTGAACACAAACGATGTCACGATAACATGAGACGCCCCTGCTTCAATGAAAGAAGCTGCGTTTTCATCCGTGATACCTCCTCCGATCTGAAGGATCCCAGGCGTAGCATTAAGGGCCGAAATACCCTGCTGCCTGGTCATCTCATAAAAAGGACTGTCCACAGGGTTTAAAAGGATGATATGACCTCCTTTTAGTCCCATTTCCCTGTACATCCTGGCATAGTAATCCGCGCCGGCCTCTGAGACAAAATTCTCTGAAGCCCTGCTTCCCTCATCCTGAAGGCTTGAGCCAACTATCTGTTTTACTTTGCCATTGTGAATGTCAATACAGGGTCTGAATCTCATATATCTCTCCTGTTTATGCCAAAACGTCGCTCATATCGTACATTCCCGGACCTTTTCCTGCCAGGAATTTAGCTGCCTGAATAGCACCTTTGCCGAAGATCGCTCTTGAATATGCCCTGTGTGAAAGGGTAACTACCTCATCGTGTCCGGCAAAGATCACATCGTGATCTCCTACGATGGTTCCACCGCGGACAGCTGAGATACCAATCTCTTTTACAGGTCTCTTCTCTCTTCTTGTACTTCTGTCGTTTACGTATTCGTATTCATTATCAAGTGATTCATTGATCGCATCCGCAAGCGCAATAGCTGTTCCTGAAGGAGCATCAAGCTTCTGATTGTGGTGCTTCTCAACGATCTCAATATCAAAGCCTGCAGCTGCAAAAAGAGGTGAAACCTCCTTTAAAACCTTGATCAGGGCATTAACTCCAACTGACATGTTTGCTGACTTAAGAACCGCTACCTTTTTAGACGATTCACTTACCTTGTCCAGCTGCTCTTTTGATAGGCCGGTAGAGCAAAGGACAACCGGGATCTCTTTTGCCACGCAGTGATCCATAAGTCCCTCTGCTGCTGATGCGTTGCTGAAATCAACGATTACATCTGCCTGAACATCGCACTCTGCAAGACTCTTAAAAACAGGAAAATCATAGGTGCTCTCGCCAAAAGCGTCAACTCCGGCAACAACCTCTATATCAGGGTCTTCCTTGCAGAGATCAACGATCACGTGACCCATACGGCCGTTACAGCCGTGCATTATCATTTTTACCATTATTTAACCTCCAGACCGTACTTGATCATCTCTTCCTTAAGGTGTTCCTTGTTCTGAGGCTCCATTTCTGTAAGTGGAAGGCGAAGCGGTCCGGCATTGAATCCGACCATATTAAGGGCTGCCTTCACCGGGATAGGGTTAACCTCTGAGAAAAGAGCTTTAACCAGCGGGTAAGCCTTGAACTGAAGCTCACGGGCTGCAGCGTAGTCGCCGTCAAGGCACTTCTGGCAGATCTCGTGGGTCTGTCTGGGAGCAATGTTTGAAAGAACTGAGATTACTCCAAGACCGCCTACTGACATAATGGGCACGATCTGATCATCGTCTCCTGAGTAGAGATCAATGCATCCTTCAGCCAGCTGCATCATCTTGATGGTCTGGGAAATATTGCCTGTGGCATCCTTGATACCAACGATGTTCTTGTGTTCCTTTGCAAGCTTGACTGCTGTCTCCGGAAGGATGTTGCAGCCTGTTCTGCTGGGCACGTTGTAAAGGATAACCGGTATGCTGATGGCATCGGCAATTGCTGAAAAGTGAGCGATAAGTCCGCCCTGAGTGGCCTTGTTGTAGTATGGAGTTACCTGGAGAACTGCGTCTGCTCCATATTCCTCAGCCAACTTTGAAAGTTCAATGGCTGTCTCTGTGCAGTTGGATCCGGTTCCTGCGATTACCGGGATTCGCTTTGCCACCTTGTCGATACAGAATTTAACAACTTCCATGTGCTCTTTCTCAGACATGGTTGCTGCTTCTCCTGTTGTTCCGCATACGATGATGGCATCGGTTCCGTTCTCGATCTGGAACTCGATGAGCTTTGCAAATTCATCGTAGTTAACCTCTCCATTTGCCTTGAATGGAGTCGCGATGGCAACTCCTGCTCCCTTAAATATAGCCATATTTTCCTCCTTTTAGATAAACAAAGGCTCATCAGAAATATCTGATGAGCCGCTAAAATACCTAAACTACGCATGAAAAATTTCATGCTTATTGATAGCGCCCCATCTTGCGATGACAGTCATGCAGTTCTTAACTGCATGCCCAAGCGTTCAGTCATCAGGGTCCTGAACCTTTCGGCATATTTACCTTTCGCCTCGTTTCAAATGCTCCTGAAGCATCCACGAGGGTACTCTTTAAATACGCAACCTCTATCTAATGTCCTATGTGTTTTTTAAATAGTACAACGCTCGTCAACACTCTGTCAATAGACAGGCACTTTTTACTATAAAGTGCGCAATTTATGCGCCAGTGACCGTAACACCTTCGAGTTTGGTGACACTGGGTATGAGGCAGGTGTCGTACTGGCGAAGTTCCTTGGAAAGCTTGATATTCTTAACGAGTTCTGCAAGATTTCCTGATACAGATCCGCCTGTTACAGGAGTTACCTTTTCTCCGTCATGCCAGTAAGCAAGTCTGATCTCGCCGGCGATGTCACCTGTTACCATATCTACGCTAAAGTCTGAGAACTCAACAGGCTCAAGGTATGTGCCAGTCCTGATCTCGCTCTCTGAGAGTTTTCCGCCCTCTGCTTTAAAGTTAGAAGCTATGAAAGCATCAACCCCCAGATAGTAGCGGAATTGTGCATCGCCCCAAAAGCTTACAGGCACATTTTCCCTGATGATGTCCATATCTCTGACCTGAGCGCCCTCTGAATCCACCGGAGTATTCTTGGAGGAGTTCGGAAGCTCTTTTACCGCAGTGATAGTAATAGTATCTCCTACGGCACCTTCTACAACGGGCTTTCCAATCTCAAAGTTGGAGATTCCGCGATACTTCATAGCCGCATTCATCTTGATCGCAAACCACTTGAAAATCTGGGTGCTGTCCTGAGTAGGGAAAAGAACTGCTGCCTTACCAACAGAAGGTGTAGGCTGTGCTACAAGTCTGTCTTTGCCATACTTTAGGGTGTTTGAAATCTCTTTTACCAGGTTCTCCTTGTCACAGGTTCCCGCAGTATAGAGGCGATAGAGTTCGATTTCATGCTCTTCATTTCTTGCATTTACAACAACCTCAACTGTTGAACTGGGGTAGCATACTGTAACGTCGATTCCTTCAGAGTTTACATACCTTCTTTTGCAGCTCTCAGCAAATATCTCATAGGAATTGATATCCTCTCCTGAAGTCTCAGGAACCTGCTGCATAGCTTCGATAAAGTCCCTGGCCATCTGCTCAGGATCAAAGCTCTTAATATCACTCTCTACCGTTTTCTTGTTGAGCTCATAATATGGGTTCTTTACGTAAGAAGCTCTCTCAAAAAGATTGTCGATGATCTTCTTAGCTTCTGCCTCTGATGCTGTAGGAGCGATCTCCTGTGAAGCGCTGCCAAGAAGCTTTCCATCCTCTAACTTTCTGTGAACGGTAACCACGATGTGTTCCACGTCGCGAACCCTGTTCTGGTCAAGCTGGTGTTTGATGAAATAGAACTCCCAGCCCTCTGTACATTTATCTGTAACTTCCCAGGCATCAGCGCCTGAGTTCTTTAAAAGTTCAATAATCTTGTCTGTCATCTTCTCATCCCCTTATCCAAGTCTGGCCACTGCTTTCAGATATGGGCCGCCGTCTGATACCTTGACCCATTCCTTGTGACCCTTTCCGCAGGCTCCGTTACCAAAGGACATATAGTCATCACTGACCATAGAGATTGATCCCAGAAGATCAGGCACATAACCTGTAAGCACAACAGGAGAAACGACCTTGCCTGTGAGCTTTCCATCGATGATCTCGTAGCCCCTGGCAATGATGCACTGAATTCCCCAATGCTTTGGATCCTCCATTCCGGAATCCATTCCTGCCAAAAGATATCCCTTTTTAACCGAAGCGATCATCTCTTCCTTGGTGGATGTTCCCTTATCGAACATTGTGTTGGTCATTCTTGTGTAAGCCTTGTGTTCGAAGTTCTCACGCTTTCCGTTACCTGTAGGTCTGGTTCCCAATCTGAGAGCTGCCAGCGCATCACAGACACCGGTCTTAAGGATTCCCTTTTCGATCTCTATAACATCACCTGCCATGGTTCCCTCGTCGTCGAATGCAAAGCTTGCTACATCCTTTACGCAGGTTGCCCCTTCGTGCATAGTTACAAGATCTGAGCCAACTCTCTTATCAATGTACTCTGCACCGAGAGCTCTCTTCTTAACGAACATATCCATCTCAACGCCGTGTCCAAAGGCCTCGTGTGCAATAAGACCTGACACCTCCGGAGTTGTAATGATCTCATACTCTCCGGGAACAACGCTCTCTGAGCCGAGGCAGTCCTTAAGCTCTTCAAATGTCTTTTTGATCACGTCACCAAGTCCATCAAAGATTTCAGGACCTTCTCTGTCTGAAACTCCGTTATAAGCCTGATCACTTTTGCCGTCACGGACACCGATCATGAAAACTGATCCCTCTGAGTATACATAGCTCTGACGAAGATCCTTATTGGGAGTTAGGAACATCTTGCAGACATGGGTTGACTGAGCAACACAGTTACAGTCAACGACTTCTTCCGAAAGAGCCACACCCTCGTCGCTGAACTTCTGCAGCTTGTCCACCAGAGCTGAAAGATCTGTCTCTTCAGGAAGAGAGCCTGTCTCCATCTCTACAAAGAGCTCCTGTTTCTCGTCGTCAAGCTTTGGAGTATTGTAGATCTCAGACCCGGTTGCCTTAAGTACAGCAAACTGAGCGTCCAGGACCTTCTTTACCTTAGCCGCCATGTCTTTTGCCTTATCGGCATCAAATCTGTTAAAAGAGTACTCGCTGTAAAGGCCATCCTTGTAGACCCTGACAACGTTTCCTCTCTCTGTTGTAAGAGTGGAGCCATCGATAGATTTAACGCGCTGGGAAACTCTCACGTTGAAGCCAACGGAATCTGTAGAAAGAATGCTGACGTAGTCAAAGCTCTTTTGAAGCTCTGCGATCATTTCCTTAAGGCTTGGCGCAATTTCGTTTAAATATGTTGAAAACTTTGCCTTCATTTATACCCCTTTCAATACGCTGAAATTGTTGCTCTATGCGCAACTATGCTTAATTTTATCACAAATGCCCCTTGTTTTCTGTGAAAATTTTATGTTGAAGAAGATAAATCTCCATGCTATAATTCGTTAGTTTGAAATGAAATGTGTTTTTTCTATATTAAGGAGACAAAAGATTTATGAAGCAGACTAGAAATGATGTTAGAAACGTTGCGATCATTGCCCACGTAGACCACGGCAAAACAACTCTTGTAGACGGACTCCTTCGTCAGAGCGGTATCTTCCGTGAGGGCCAGGAAGTTGTTGAGCGTGTTATGGATTCCGGCGATATTGAGAAAGAGCGTGGAATCACCATCATGTCTAAGAACACAGCTATCACATATAAGGACATCAAGATAAACATCATCGACACTCCCGGCCATGCTGATTTCGGCGGAGAGGTTGAGCGTGTACTTAAGATGGTAAACGGCGTTATCCTGGTGGTTGATGCTTTCGAGGGACCTATGCCACAGACCAAGTTCGTTCTTGGTAAGGCTATGGAGCTTGGACTTCCTGTTATCGTATGTATCAACAAGATCGACAGACCTGAGGCTAGACCTAATGATGTTATCGATGAGGTTCTTGAGCTTCTTATGGACCTTGGTGCTGACGACAAGCAGCTTGACTGCCCGTTTGTATTTGCATCAGCTAAGGCCGGAACATCTTCACTTGATTTAAATGAAGCAGGCACAGATATGAAGCCTCTTCTTGATACAATAATCAACTACATCCCAGCTCCTGTTGGTGATCCTGACAGCAGCACACAGGTACTTATCAGCACTATCGATTACAATGAGTACGTTGGACGTATCGGTGTAGGTAAGGTTGATAATGGTGTTGTTAAGGTTAATCAGGAAGTTGTTGTTGTTAACCACCACGAGCCGGATCGCCGCATCAAGACCAAGATCGGTAAGCTCTATGAGTACGACGGACTTGGAAGAGTTGAGGTTCAGGAGGCAAGGATCGGTTCTATCGTTGCTATTTCAGGTATTGAGGACCTTAAGATCGGTGATACCATCTGCTCAGCAGATACACAGGTTGCAATTCCTTTCCAGAAGATTTCAGAGCCTACAATTTCAATGAACTTCATTGTTAATGACTCTCCTCTTGCAGGTCAGGAAGGTAAGTACGTAACCAGCCGTCATCTTCGTGACAGACTTTACAAGGAGCTTAACACAGACGTATCCCTGAGAGTTGAGGACACAGAGACAACAGAGACCTTCAAGGTTTCAGGAAGAGGTGAGCTTCACCTTTCAGTTCTTATCGAGACCATGCGTCGTGAGGGCTTTGAGTTTGCAGTAAGTAAGGCTGAGGTTATCTACCACACAGATGAGCAGGGCCACAAGCTTGAGCCTATGGAGAAGTGCTACATTGATGTTCCTGATGAGTTCTCAGGAAGCGTTATCCAGAAGCTTGGTGAGAGAAAGGGTGAACTTGTTAACATGGGTGCCGGCAATGGCGGTTACACCAGAATCGAGTTCAATATTCCTTCCCGCGGACTTATCGGATATCGTGGTGAGTTCATGACTGATACAAAGGGTAACGGAATCATCAATACTATCTTTGATGGATATGCACCTTACAAGGGAGATATGAACTACAGAAAGACAGGATCTCTGATCGCATTCGAGAACGGTGAGGCTACAGCTTATGGTCTGTTCAATGCTCAGGATCGTGGTCAGCTCTTTATCAAGACAGGTGACAAGGTTTATTCCGGAATGGTTATCGGAACCAGTGGAAAGAGTGAGGATGTTGAGGTTAACGTATGCAAGACCAAGCATCTGACCAACACCAGAACTTCTTCATCAGATGAAGCTCTTCGTCTTGTTCCACCTCGTGTAATGAGTCTTGAGCAGTGCATCGAGTTCATTGATAATGACGAGCTTTTGGAGGTAACTCCTACAAGCCTCAGGATCCGTAAGAGGATTCTTGATCCTACTCTCAGGAAGAGAGCTAATTTCAAGAAGCAGTAATATTTTGATAATTAAAAAATGCTTTCCTTTGCCTCGTTGTTTTTAGGTAAGGAAAGCATTTTTATCACAGACACTCTGTTGGAGTGCACTTACAATATAAAGTAACCCGTCTCACCATCAGAAAAACTTATCTGCCCCTCAGTCTTCTGTACCAGCCCCTCCTTTACATGTTCAACATCAGATTCTCTAACGCATATGTCAAAAGACACGTCGGCTTCGTAGCGGGAGTCCTGGATAGTAATCTCATTTTGAGACAGATAGTACTGGACATTATTTATCATGTTGTAGCCAACAGTTAGTGTGAGCTTCTGTGCAAAAACCATCTCTCCAACTTCACAGTTCGCAATCCCCGCCTGGGCGGACTGGGTGTAGGCGCGTACAAGGCCGCCGGTGCCAAGGAGGACGCCGCCGAAATATCTGGTGACAATGATGAGGATGTTGGTGATGCCGGAGCCGTTTATGACTTCAAGGATAGGTTTGCCTGCGGTTCCCGAGGGTTCGCCATTGTCGCTGCACTTTGTGATCTCGGAGTTTGGACCGATGACGTAGGCATAGCAGTTGTGGCGCGCATCCCAGTACTTCTTGGATATCTCAGCTATCTTCTCCTCTGCTTCGGCTGCACTTTCTACCTTGAATACATTTGCGATAAACCGGGATTTCTTTTCAACGATCTCACCGGAACCTTCTTTAGTTAATACTTTGTAGGATTCTTTACTCATAGTGAGATTATAGCATATTCCGGGGCGGGATATGCCACGAATCACGGCATGGTGTTGCCAAACCTGATTCTGTGGTATAATAGATTGGTTTAATAGTTTTACAATTATGTGAGGACAGTTTATGAATTACGGTAAAAGAGGTATCGTACAACAGGCAAGAGCCCTGAACTCCGGTACCGATAAATGGGGAAAGAAATTCAGCCTATTCGGATTTTATATTCTTCTTGCCACGATCATTGGCTCAGTAATCATCGGCACCAGCGCAGCGATCGGAATCTTCAACGGCATCAGGGATAACGCTCCGGATATGACCAATATTGATGTTACACCCAGCGGATTCTCGACCTTCGTTTATGACACTGATGGCAATCAGATTGCCAAGCTGGTATCCACGGATTCCAACCGTATCCCGGTGACCTGGGACATGATCCCTGAGAATCTTGCCCATGCTTTCGTCGCCATAGAGGATGCGAGATTCTATGAGCACAATGGTATCGACATTCAAGGTATCATCAGAGCCGGTGTGGTTGGTGTGACCAGCGGACATTTCTCTGAGGGTGCCAGTACCATTACCCAGCAGCTTCTCAAGAACAACGTATTCTCAGGATGGACCAACGAATCCTTTGTTGACAGTGTAAAGCGTAAGATCCAGGAACAGTATCTGGCCGTACAGCTGGAAAAGAGAATGAGCAAGGATGAAATTCTTCTCAACTATATGAACACTATCAACCTTGGTCAGAATACACTAGGTGTGCAGGCCGCATCCCTCAGATACTTTAACAAACCGGTCAGCGACCTTACCCTTTCCGAGTGTGCCGTAATTGCAGGCATCACCCAGAACCCCAGCAGATTCAACCCCATCACTCATCCCGAGAGAAACTCCGAGAGACGTGACAAAGTATTAAAGAACATGCTGGAGCAGGGCTACATCAACCAGGTTGAATATGACTCAGCAATGTCTGACGACGTTTATTCAAGAATCCAGAACATCAACCAGGAAACAGGCGGAGATTCCACCATCAACTCCTACTTTGTAGATGCTCTTACCAACGATGTTTTAGACGACCTTATCGCAGCGGGCTACAACGAGACCCAGGCCTATACTCTTCTGTACAGCGGCGGACTTAAGATCTACTCCACACAGAATCCACAGATTCAGGCCATCTGCGACTCAGTTTTCCAGGACGAGAGCAACTACCCTGAAGGCACCAAGTACCTTCTTAACTACGAGCTTTCAGTAAAAGCTGCCGATGGAACCGTAACCAACCACAGCAGTGAGATGTACCAGAGCTATTTCAAGCAGCAAAAGAGCTCCTTCAACATGATCTACGACTCCCACGAGTCAGCTGAAGCAGCTATCGAAGAATACAAGTCAGTTGTGGTAGCAGAAGGCGACGAAATCCTTGGAGAGAACATCTCCCTGATCCCTCAGCCACAGGTTTCCATCACCGTTGAGGAGCAGACCACAGGCTACGTCGTAGCCATGGTAGGCGGCCGTGGTCAAAAGACAGCCAGCCGAACCCTCAACCGCGCCACCGACTCACCACGTCAGCCCGGTTCAACCTACAAGGTTCTTTCAACTTACGCACCGGGAATTGACAGTGCAGGACTTACACTTGCCACAGTATTTAATGACGCTCCGTTTGCTTATTCCAACGGAACACTTGTAAGAAACTGGTGGGGATCCTCCTACAGAGGACTTAACACCGTAAGATCTGCCATAAGAGATTCCATGAACGTAATCGCCGTTGAGGCCATTACACTTATTACACCTCAGCTGGCATTTGATTACCTCAAGAATTTCGGTTTCACAACTCTTGTTGAAAAAGAAGAGATCAACGGCAAGGTCTTCTCCGATATTCAGCAGTCAACCGCTCTCGGCGGTCTGACCAAGGGTGTTAAAAACATTGAGCTCAACGCTGCTTATGCATCCATAGCAAACGGCGGTGTCTACATCAAGCCCAAGCTCTACACCAAGATCGTAGACCACGACGGAAATGTTATTATAGACAACACTCTTCCTGAACAAAAGCGTGTTCTTAAAGAAACAACAGCATGGCTTCTTACAAGCGCCATGCAGGACGTTGTAACCAGCGGTACCGGCGGATCAGTAAACTTTGGATCCACCGCCATCGCAGGTAAGACAGGTACAACCTCCGACTACAATGACGTATGGTTTGCAGGCTACACCAACTATTACACAGCTACAACCTGGGCAGGATACGATAACAACGCCAAGATGACCGTCTCAGCCGAGAAGAACCTGGCTAAGACCATGTGGAGGAAAGTAATGGAGCAGATTCACAAAGACCTTCCATACTCCTCCTTCACCCAGCCCGAGGGAATTGTATCAGCAACAGTGTGCTCCAGATCAGGCAAAGCTCCAATTGCAGGTCTTTGCGACGGAGCACTGATGTCCGAATACTTCGAGGAGGGAACCGTTCCATCCGAGAGCTGTGACGTACACTACGCAGGCACAATGTGTGCTCTGGACGGAGTTCCTGCATGTGAGACCTGTCCATTCAAGGCAGCGGGCGTATTTGAGCTTACTCCCGAAGTACCGGCAGCCCTTCAGTCCGGTTTTGTAAATTACTCACCGAGTAACTCAGCATACACCACAACAACTGATGAAAACGGCAACACAGTCACCGTTCTCAAGCAGTGCCGACATACTCCTGAGTACATGACACAGGAAAACGCCGAAGCTATAATCGCAGGCGAAGCTGCTCTCTTACAGCAGGCGGCAGAAGCAGCCGCAGCCGCTGCAGCAGCTGCCGGAGGCGGAGAAGCTGCTCCACCACCACCAGAACAGGCACAGCCTGAAACAGTTGTCGACGAAGTACCTGAGAACGTAGCAGCCGGAAACTGATCATAATATGGCAAAAGAAAAACCTGAGGCAATCCACATTGTCTCAGGTTTTATTATTGTTTCACTATTTTATCTTGTTTTTACGGATGAAATAATTATAGTAGATCAGATAAAGGATTGATGTGGTCGCCCATGTAATAGGATAGCTGGCTTCCACCATCTCCAGCGTCTTGTTCATCGGGAACACCGCCAATATCCATACCACCCTGAGTACACATACACCGCTCATGGTAATGATCATCGGTAGTATGGCATCTCCCATTCCTCTCAGTACTCCGGAAAAGATCTCTACGCCAATATACACGACATAGAATGGTGCCAGGAATCTTATCATCTGAACTCCTATCCTGACCACCTCAGGGTTCGTAACGAATATCTCAAGAATAAATTCTCCATAGATGTAAAGCAATGTACTTAGGGGCAGCGAGATCAAAACTGCGATAATTGCTCCCTGCCTTGCACTCTTCCTTACTCTGTCATATCTACCAACGCCATAGTTCTGACCCGCAAATGTAGTCACTGCACTTCCCAGTGAATTCATGGTCATCCAGAACACCACATCGATCTTACCATATGCCGCCCAGGCAGAGGTTGCATCTTTGCCAAAGCCATTGATCGCCGCCTGGATAAGGATATTGGAGAGCGTATACATAGTCGACTGAAATCCGGCCGGAACTCCAATTCTGATTATCTTAACAAGCATAACGGGGTCAAATCCAAGTCTTCTGATGTCAAACCGATAGGAATCCTCTGTACGGCTCAGCATGACAACTACTATTGCCGCACTCACAAGCTGACTTATGATCGTTGCCACGGCCACACCTGTAACGCCGGCCACATCGCCTTTTTTACCCATTCCAAAGCCTACAACAAAGAGAAGATCCAGAATGATATTCACAAAGCTGCTGATAATAAGTACAAACAGCGGCCTCTTGGAATCTCCCACAGCCCTGAGTATTCCGGCTCCCATGTTATAGACCAGATTTGGCACCATTCCAAGGAAATAAATCCTAAGGTATACGATTGACGCCTCCTCCAGTTCAATCGGAGTTTTCATGGCTCTGATGATCCACGGCGCTATCGCAAAGCCAATCACCGTTATGACTATGCCGCCTACAAATGCCAGTGTCATAGCGGTATGAACTGCCTTATGAACCTCTTCTTTTCTGGACGCCCCATAAAACTGGGATATTACCACTGACGCTCCCGAAGAAAGTCCCATGAAAAAGCCGAGAAACAGCGAAACTATCATGGCTGCGGATCCGCCCACAGCACCCAGCGCATCACTGCTCACCGCCCTGGAAACAATGACTGCATCTATTGTATTGTAAAACTGCTGAAAGAAAGCCCCCAGAAGCAATGCAAAGAAAAACTTCAGCATATTTTTCCAAATGGAGCCTTCGATAATATTATTATTTTTCATAGCTATATTATTGCACTTTTTTAGAACGAATTGTTGTATAATGTGGTTATTGTTGGAAAAAGGAGGTAATTGTATGAAAAAACTTTCAGTAAAAACCATTGTTGCAACTGGTATCGGTGCAGCTCTTTTCTTTGTTCTTGGAAGATTTGTAGCAATTCCAAGTCCTGTTCCGAATACCAACATCTCTATCCAATATGGTCTTCTGGCATTTATCGCCGCTGTATTCGGACCTATCGCCGGAGCCCTTGCAGGACTTATCGGACACTTCTTCATCGACTTCAGCTACGGCTGGGGAGTATGGTGGAGCTGGGTTATCGCTTCAGCAGTATTCGGCTGCCTCGTTGGATTCCTTACCCGTAATCTCAAAATTGACGAGGGCGAATTTGACACCAAGGGTATCATCACCTTCAACATCAGCCAGGCAGTTGCCCATGCTATCTCATGGATAGTTGTCGCTCCCGTTCTGGATATCCTGATGTACCAGGAGCCCGCTAACAAAGTATTTGTTCAGGGCATAACCGGAGCCATCATCAACATCATCACCACCGCTATCGTAGGCACACTCGTATGCATGGCTTATGCAAAAACAATCCCCCAGAAGGGCAGTCTGAAGGAAGAAAATTGAGCGAGACGATCATTGAATTTAAAGAACTGGGATTTCAGTATAGAGCGCAGGCAAACCCTACGCTCTATAATATTAATCTAAAAGTCTGCAAAGGCGAAAAGATCCTCATTGCCGGCCCGTCAGGCTGTGGCAAGTCCACCATCGCAAGCCTCATCAACGGCCTTATTCCCTTTTCCTATAAAGGTGAAATAACAGGCTCGCTGGAGATAAAAGGCAGGCAGTCACGGGACATGTCCCTTTTCGACATCTCTCACATCGTGGGAACCGTGCTCCAGGACAGCGATGCACAGTTTGTAGGAATGACTGTCGCAGAAGACCTGGCTTTCGCCCTTGAAAATGACTGTGTTCCTCAGGACAGTATGAAGGACAGGGTAAAAGAGGTGGCTCAGATCCTTAACTTATCCGCCGTACTACGCCATGCTCCTTCTGAACTGTCAGGAGGCCAAAAACAGCGCGTTTCTGTCGGCGGCGTAATGGCCAGCGAAGTGGAGCTCTTTTTGTTTGACGAACCCCTGGCTAACCTTGACCCCAAGACCGGCAAGCAGGCCATCGAGCTTATCGATGAGCTCCAAAAGAGAACAGGCGCAGCAGTCATCATAATCGAGCATCGTCTTGAAGATGTGCTTCACCGCCCTGTGGACAGGATCGTTCTCATGAACGAAGGACGCATTATTTCGGACACTACTCCTGATGAACTTTTAGCAACCGAGAACCTGTCAGCTTGCGGCGTCAGGGAACCTCTGTACCTTACTGCACTTAAGTACGCTGGAGTCCATGTAACTCCTGACATACATCCATCCTCAATTGAAAATCTTACACTCTCAGATAGTGATACGGATAAGGTAAAAGAGTTCTTCGCCAAGAACCTCAGAGACAGGAACCCCTCAGCCAATGATGAGCTTCTCAGAGTCGGAGACCTGTCTTTTACCTATGAAAAGACAAATAAGCGGACCCTCAACGATATATCCGTCGACGTCAGAAAAGGCGAGATGATAGCCATAGTCGGAACAAATGGCGCAGGCAAGTCCACCTTTTCCAAGGTAATCTGCGGAATGGAACATGAGGATTGCGGAACAATCATATTTAACGGCGATGATTTCACAACACTCTCCATCAAGGAACGAGCCGAGCACGTTGGCTACGTCATGCAAAATCCCAATCAGATGATCTCCAAGGTCATGATATTCGACGAAGTCGCCATGGGTCTTAGACTCAGAAAAATTCCTGAGGACGAGGTAAAGGCAAGAGTCGAAAAAGCTCTCGAGATCTGCGGACTGTACAAGATGCGCAACTGGCCCATCTCCGCTTTAAGCTATGGTCAGAAAAAGCGTGTAACTATCTGCTCCATATTAGTCCTTGAGCCGGAGATCCTGATACTTGATGAACCAACAGCAGGTCAGGACTACCGCAACTATACCAGGATCATGGAATTCCTTAAGACTCTCAACGACAGAGGAATTACCATAGTCATGATCACCCACGACATGCATCTAATGCTGGAATATGCGGACAGAAGCATCGTCTTTTCAGATGGAAGAATAATTGCAGACATGAGCTGCGCAGAAGTTCTTACCGACAAAGACATTGTAGACAGGGCAAGCCTTAAAGAGACCAGCCTTTACCATCTTGCCGGCCTTTGCGAAATTGATGACGGAACCGGATTTGTTCAGAGCTTTATAGATTACGAGAGGGAAAATGTAAGAAAGCATGAATAATATCTTTAACTATGTTGAAAAAGAATCCCCCATACACCGCCTCACAGGCGCCACTAAGCTGCTTTGTCTGTTTCTGTGGAGCTTTGCAGCCATGACCACATACGATACCAGGCTTTTGATCCTGCTGACGGTTCTGGGGATAGCTCTTTTCCCGATCAGCAGATTAGGGCTTAAGGACGTATCATTTATGCTGTGGTTTAGCGCGATATTCCTTACGCTTAATACAGTGCTTCTATATCTGTTTTCACCACATCATGGTACTGAGATCTATGGAACCTGCACTTATCTGTTTGGAATGTCAGGTCGCTTTGGTTTAACTGCAGAGCAGGTCTTTTACCAGTTTAACTATATTCTGAAGTTCCTGGCCACAATACCCTTTGTGCTTTTATTTGTCTGCACCACCAACCCCAGCGAATTTGCCGCATCGCTGAACAAGATCGGAGTCAGCTACTCCGTGTCCTATTCGGTTGCACTGGCACTTCGATATATCCCGGACATCACCAAGCAGTATCACGAGATCAGCCAGGCTTCTCAGGCAAGGGGCGTCGAGCTCAGCAAAAAAGCATCTCTCATCAGCCGCCTGAAATCTGTTTCAACCATCCTGGTGCCGCTGATCCTTAGCAGCATGGACGGGATTGAAGTGATTTCCAACGCGATGGAATTGAGATGCTTTGGTAAGAACAAAAAGAGGACCTGGTATATGGCCCAGAAATTTATGCCACTTGATTATATCAGCATTCTGGTATGCGCACTTCTGCTTGTGGCTTCCCTGGTACTAACACATATCAACGGCAGCCGTTTCTATAATCCATTCAGGTAAAGCACTCCGGGAGCTCTTTTACTCCACGGGATCTGCAGATTGCGGATGTAGGGCCTGTGAATGACAGCGGATTACCATCAATATCAGTAAGAGTACATCCTGCTTCCTGTGCTATCAGCGCTGCTGCCGCATAGTCCCACAGCTGTATCTTCATTTCAAAATACAGTCCGCATCTTCCTAGTGCCACGCAGCACATATCCCAGGCCGCGGTACCTGATCTGCGAAGGTCTACACATAGAGGAAGGAGCTTTTTCGCTATGTCAAAAGACCTGTCTCTGAATTCCTCATAATATGGCGCAGTGCCAAATGACGCCAGCGAATCCGAAAGCGGAGCATCAGAAGACATGATCTTCTCTCCGTTCATATACGCTCCCTCACCTGCAGTTGCAGAAAACATCATATCGTCGTAAGGGTTGTAAACAACTGCCATGTATGGCTTGCCGTCCTTAAGAAGCCCCACTGAAACCACTGATGGTCTGTATTCATAGATGAAGTTTGAGGTCCCGTCTATCGGATCTATAACGAAGCAGTAGCCGCTGCTCATCTTAGTCGAAAATACGTCGTGGCCGTCCTCTTCTCCAAGAAACTGTGCCTCTGGAAGAATCTCTTTTAACCTCTCTATAAGAAATGCCTGAATCTTCTCATCCGTCTCCGTGCAGAAGTTGGCATGGCCGGATTTCTCCATAATACTTGGGCGTTTGGCCGAAAGCATTATTTCTCCGGCATCTTTTGCAGCGCTTATAATCTTATCAATCATAATGTTCCAATCCTCTTTCATTCAAATAGCTGACTTTATCAATTGCAGCCCATGACTTCGCCATAAATCATTACAGCATTTCTGACGCAGTCTTCGCAGGGACACAGTGGTCTGCCGTCTGTTACAGCCTTGAGATCCTTGCACTTTATGGCGCCGCATCTTCTGCCAAATTCTTCCTGTATCTGTCTTGTTACTCCGAGTGTACCTCTGCCCTCTGTTTTAAGTCCGGCTATCATGCCTGCTCCGATAAGGGCACCACAAGTTGCCTCAAGATTACCCATTCCTGCGCAGAAGCCTGCTGATATCTGTTTAAGATCTTCTTCAGATAGTTTAGTCTGATCAGCCAGCGCTACAGTAACAGACTGCGCACAATTGTACATACCGGATGTCTTTAATTCTACTGCCTTTTCAGCTCTTTCATTTATTGTCATTGCTCTCCATTCCTTTCCTTGCCTTAATACTGCATATACCCTGGGTCATGGTCCCCATTGGACAAAATGAACACCAGGTACGTTCCTTATAAAGTGCCATAACTATCAGCCCTATTAGCGTTGATGTAAGCATAAGGCTGTAGAAACCAAAGCCAAACTGTGCTACCCAGTCAGGGAACACACTTCCATTATACGCCCAATTCCATGGAACTTTAAATGTCCAGAAAAGCTTTATCATTTTTCTGAGTGATCCCGCTCCTGAGAACACCATATATGTCTGGAATATCATTGTACCAAACATTGTCAGGAAGAAGGCTAGAAAGCCATATCTGAACCACTTGGATGACAGCCATCTCGGTGCCTGTTTTCTTCTTGAGCACTTAAGATTTCTGCCCAGAACCCAGAACAGCTGGCCTCTTCCACACATGTGATTACAAAACCACTTGTTTCCGCCGACGATAGCAAATATCAGTGGCAGGATAAAATCTATAAGCCCCAGCCACGCAAAAAGGATGTTAAAGAATCCCAAAGCAAAATATAATATCGACCATATCCACAGATAGTCGTACCAGTGCTTTTTTTGTGTCAATTTCTTCATTTTACAGCGCCCTCCACATCTTTAATACTCATTGATCCTGCGGGACAAGCGCTCACACATATTCCGCATCCGACACAGACCGAAGTATCCACAACTGCATAGCAGCCCTTGTAGATACCTATCGCCTCGCGGGGACACTGTAATGCACAGACTCCGCAGGCAACACATCTGTTTATGTCATTAGTTGCCTTTCTCATTTTGATGATCTCCTATTCCTTCCTAATTTTTGTACTTGATTTTTTTAGCCGATACTCATATTATATGTGGTATAAAAAATGTATCAAGTACGCAGTTCATATATACCTGGTAAGGAAAACAATACCATGAGTAAAATAGCGAAAAAAGAACCATTATGTGAAGATATTGCAGGAAAAGGCTGCGGCCTCAAGAAAGTCATAGACATAGTCGGCGGCAAATGGAAGATCATGATCCTTTGCGTCATCGACAACAAGGAAGTTGTGCGCTACGGAGAACTGACCCGCGCAGTAGCAGGCATCACCAACACCATGCTTGCCAATTCATTAAAAGAGCTCGAAGCAGACGGTCTGGTTGAGAGAAAACAGTATGATGAGATGCCTGTAAGAGTCGAATACAATCTCACCGAAAAAGCAAAAAGCCTCATCCCCATTCTTTTGGAATTAAAAAAATGGGGTGAGGACAATTTATAATGATCACTTATTTGCGCAAGTAAAAAGGCTCTTCGTGTACAAATACGAAAAGCCTTTTTCCATAGTGCGGATAACAGGACTTGAACCTGCACGGTCGCCCACTGGAACCTAAATCCAGCGCGTCTGCCAATTCCGCCATATCCGCAATTCTAAAAAATAAGTCCCTACTCTTTAAAGAATAAGGACTGACTGAGACACGGGGGATTCGAACCCCCGACAACTTGATTAAAAGTCAAGTGCTCTACCACCTGAGCTAGTATCCCATATAACAAAAATGCGGCTCAAAAAGCTAAGGAACTGGGCCAGCCGGATTCGAACCGTCGTATGCAGCAGTCAAAGTGCTGTGCCTTACCGCTTGGCGATGGCCCATTATCAGCAGTAACTACTGTTTATTGAGGGTGGCTAGAGGGACTCGAACCCTCGGTCTCCAGAACCACAATCTGGCGCGTTAACCAACTACGCTATAGCCACCATAGAAAAAGTGTGCCCGAAGGGATTCGAACCCCCGACCCACGGCTTAGAAGGCCGTTGCTCTATCCAGCTGAGCTACGGACACACGGTAAACTGAGCATTATTGAACCAAGCACTAAAATTTCATTTTGCTCGAGGGATGCTCCACCAGGCTCGTGAAATACCTCGCCAAGTGTCCACCCATGGCCCGCACTAACCTCGTGAAAAACCTCGGTAAGTGCTCTGCTCAAGCGGGTGATGGGAATCGAACCCACGTATCCAGCTTGGAAGGCTGGTGTTCTACCATTGAACTACACCCGCGTATAAGCGGCTTATCTTGAATAATGCGTCGGGGTGACAGGATTCGAACCTGCGACCCCCTGCTCCCAAAGCAGGTGCTCTAGCCAAGCTGAGCCACACCCCGTTCTGCAAGCTTAATGAATTAAGCCGTAACGCAATAGCTATTATATAATAATTTTTCCGGGAATGTCAACACATTTTTTTGCTTTATAAATATTTAATTTCATAGCCTATATTTTCCCCATCAATAGTGAGGATTAAATAGCTTGGACGTCTCCCTTCCTGCCTTGGATAAGACAGGCTTCCCGGGTTAAAGAGGTATACTCCGTCCACATTTTTGGCCACCGGCTTGTGGGAATGCCCGAAAAATATCATTTCTGCGCCTCTGGCAATCCCTTCAGCCTTGATATTCTCCAGATCCATGGACACCAGATAGTGATGACCATGAGTAGCAAAGCATTTATGACCGCAAAGTTCAAACTCGATCTCTCTTTTTAAATCCGCAAAGAAATCGTTGTTCCCAGCCACGAAATACACCGGGCAATTCGCCGCCAATGCAAACTTACCCTCAGAGCCTTCAAAATCACCGCAGTGGATGATTCCGTCTAAAGGCTCCTCAATATCAAGCACATCATAAAAATTTTTGTCATGGCCGTGGGTATCACTGACTACTAAAATCTTCTGCATACAAATCCCACCGTAAACTTATTTCTCAAGCTCTTTTCTAAGAAGCTTCTCCATATCCCTTAAAGCTTTGCCCCTGTGACTTACTGCGTTCTTCTCCTCAGGAGAAAGCTCAGCACTGGTCTTGCCATACTCCGGAAGGAAGAAGATCGGATCATAGCCAAAGCCGTTCTCCCCCGAAATGCTATAGCCTATCCTGCCCTCCATCTTACCTAAGGTATCAAGCTTTTTACCCTCAGGAAGCCTTGCTGCTATCGCACATACGAATCTGGCTGTTCTCTCCTCATCAGCAACCCCCTCGAGCCTCTGAAGAATTATACTGTTCTTTTCTGTGTAAGGAGTATCTTTTCCAAGATATCTTGCTGAATAAATTCCAGGCTCGCCTCCGAAATAGTCGATCTCAAGGCCGGAATCGTCTGCAAGAACGATGGTCTGTGCCGCCTCCTCAGGCTCTTTTTCCTGAAGAAGATCATATATTGCGTCGGCCTTGATCCTGGCGTTCTCAGAAAAAGTCAGGCCGTCCTCCACCACATCCTCGAACACACCCGCCTCCTTCATGGAGAGGATCTGGGCATCAATGCCACCGAGAATCTGGCGAATTTCCCTCATTTTGTCCTTGTTTCCTGTCGCAAATACAATTCTCATCTCATCACCTCTAAAGCCTCTGATATGGCGCTATAAATGCCCTCAGCAGCCCTTGTTTTATATGCCTCGTCTGTCAGCCTTATGCTGTCCTGATCTCCTGTAACAAGCCCTACACTGAGCCTTGCAGATGGTATTGTCGCCCCCGCAATAAGCTCATCACTCTCAGAGGGTAAAACCCCAATTGCTGAATTTCCGGCTTCTGATGCACAGTTTCTCTCTAGTATATCCGCAAACTCCGCATTGCTAAGGCCTCTTATGAAATATCTGTCGTTGTAGTAGCATGCAATACCATTTTGGGATGCATCCTCAGAAGCATCCGCCGACAGCTCCACAAACAGATCCGCTTCACTGTCTTTTATAAGTGCTGCCCTCTTCTCCAAAGGCACCGACTCATCCTTCTGCCTTGTAAAGTAGAACTTGGTATCATCTGCTCCCGCCTTGGCCACAATATCTTTTAGCAAAAGAGCTGTCTCCACCGTGATGTCTTTTTCCAAAAGCCCACCGTTTGAAGCCCCGGCATCATCGCCTCCGCAGGCAGCATCAACCACCACCACGTGATCATATTTGTCATGGGGTTTAAAAAATCTCACCTCAATTGTGCTTGACTCGGTAAGTGAGCTCTCGTTTACATACAGTCCATCCAGCCCAAACTCCAGGCATACACTGCCCGTATCGTTCTGGGCTATGCACATGGCATTGTCGAGAATATTAAGGTCCGTAACAATGGCATTATCCTTGTAAAAGCCCTCTTCCCTGCTGTCGACAAATATCCTGAGCTCATGGTTTACATAGTCATCTTCCAGAACAATGTTATCAGAGCTGACACTCTTTGAAAGAGGGATGATAAGAACGTCCTCCTTGCCCTTAGGAACATTTTTGTCAACTAGCAGCGTGTAAGCGCTCTCCGAACTACCTCTGTCGATCTCAATTCCTGCAGCATCCGTTATCATGATGTGCTTGGTAAGACTTCTGTGCAGCATAAGCGATATCGATACCAGCGCAAAGACCGAGGCCTTAATGGCCGTTTTCTTCATCTCCTGGTTATTCATAGCGCCTTATCATTCCTTCTGGGCGGCTTTGGCCCCATGTACTGGTAAAAGTATGTCTTGAGCATTCCGTTGTATATCTTGCGGTTCTTGTCAGCCTTTCTGCCGATATATTTCTCCGCAGTTTCAAAGCCGCTTATCAGATACATAGACCACGAATCAAGTGCCCTGTATCTCTCACCAATCGTGCGATACAGATCAGGCAGGATATCACCGTCACCGATTCTCTCTCCGTAAGGAGGGTTGGTTATGATAAATCCATACTTCTTTCTGTGGCTGAGATCAGCTATGTCTCTTGCCTGGAAGTGGATCATATTCTCAACGCCGGCTTTTTTTGCATTTATTCTGGCAATCTCGATCATCTCGGGATCGATGTCGTAGCCCTGGATATCAGTCTCCACGTCGGTGATGATCTCTTCTCTGGCTTCATCTCTTACATCTGTCCAGTTCTGGCTGTCTATGATGTGAGTCCAGCTCTCTGCTGTGAAATGTCTGTTCATGCCTGGAGCGATGTTGGCCGCCATCATAGCTGCTTCAATCGGGATAGTTCCACTTCCGCAGAAAGGATCGACCAAAATCCTGTCAGCGTGCCATGGAGTCAGCATTATTAGAGCTGCAGCAAGATTCTCAGCAATAGGCGCCTTGGACTCCAGCTTGCGGTAGCCTCTCTTGTGAAGGGAATCGCCCGTGGTATCAAGTGCCACAGTCACCTCATCCTTCATAAGGAATACCCTTACCGGGAAATCATCTCCATTCTCATCAAACCAGTTCGTGTGGTAGCACTCCTTCAATCGCTCCACCATAGCCTTCTTCATGATGGACTGTATGTCTGATGGGGAAAAGAGCTTGCTCTTTACGCTGCTGGCCTTCTTAACCCAGAATCTTCCGTCCCTCGGGATATAGTCCTCCCAGTTCAGGTTTTTGGTGCCCTGGAAGAGATCTTCAAAGGTCTCGGCATGAAAGCTTCCAACCTTGATAAGTATTCTCTCTGCTGTTCTAAGGCCGATATTGGCACGACAAACAGCGTCCGAATCTCCCGCAAAGGTAACTCGTCCGTCTGCCACTTCTGTGATGTCGTATCCCAGATCAATTATTTCTTTTTTTAGTACTGCCTCAAGACCAAAATGGCATGGGGCTACAAGTTCAAACTTCATCATACAAAGAGATTATAACATAATACTGTAAAATGCAGAACAGCCCCGGATGCTTTAGCGTCCGGGACTATCCTGAAATGTATTATGAAAGGTAAAATTGAAATGCTTGTTTATCAGAAGAGTCTGAAGATTGATGCAAGCCTTGATACAACCCTGGAAACTACAGTTGTAACAACCTTTACAACAACTGTAACAGTCCTCTGGATTACCTGTACGATAGGTGCAGGTACCGGAGCTGGTGTAGGTGTAGGAACTACAGGCTCATCATCATGGGAAGGATCGTCGTTTCCGCCCTCACCGGATTCTCCGCTTTCGCCGGATTCTCCGCCCTGGCCAGACTCACCGCCCTGGCCGCTTTCTCCTGATTCGCCGCTTTCGCCGCTCTCACCGGACTCGCCGCCCTGGCCTGACTCGCCGCCTTCTCCGGACTCGCCGCTTTCGCCGCTCTCTCCGGACTCACCGCTCTGCTGCTCTTCTTCCTCCTGCTTCTGCTTGTCAGCATCAGCTGATTCTGAAGATCCCTCAATGTCTCTCTCATCTGTTACAGCTTCGTAATCCCCGCCAAGATCTGCAACGATTGTATCTGCTGCAAGACCTGCGCCTGACATTGCATTTATTCCTGTATCAGAGAGCTTGAGGAAATCACCCAGATCAATAGTGCCGTTATCTGCTCTGAGAGAAGCTGCTACAGCATATGGATCTGCAGGATCTGCCTTAGGAGCATCAAGTGATACGAACCAGTCCTCAGTAGCCTCAAGGCCTTCGCTGTTCTTGGAAGAACCATCCATCCAGAAGAAGTTGTTCTTGCCATAGATCTGAGTTGTATCCTGGCTTCCCTTAGGCTTGATGTTCTCGTTAGTGCTCTTTCCTTCTGTTCTGAAGGACATTACACCCTCTACATAGTAGTTGGTATTAGCAGTGTCATTTGTGTAAAGAGCTACGTTGTTTGCTCCGTTGTTGAAGGACATGCTGTTGTAAACCTGGATATCAGGTCCGGAATTGGAATCAATTCCCTTGGCCTTGTTGCCCCATGCCGCTGAGTTGATGAGCTTGTGAGGACCTGCGATGCTGGATCCGCCCATCTTAAAGCCGTTACCATTTCCTTCGTTTGTTCCATCAACGCCGTAGCCGTTTCCAAATGCTACACAGTTGCGGATTGTTACCTGACCAATGGATCCTGTCTCAACCTTAGCAAAGAGATCCCATCCATCATCGGCATTGTTGTAAGAGATACATCCATCAAATACGATTCCGTCTCCGCATGTAAGCTTAGCTGCGAATCCGTCTGCATCCTCATAGCCTGCGTCAGCATTGCCGTAAGATGTGCAGTTGAGAATAAGGTCGTATGAAGGCCAGTACTCTCTTGTATCTGATCCAAGATATCTGCTGATCTGAATTCCTGTATTACCGTTGAAGTAAGTACGTACATCCTCAAGAGTGATGTGGCTTCCTGATACCTGGATGCCCTTTAAGGAGTTACCTGATCTTGTAACATCGATTCCGTTTACATACCAGTAATTTCCTGCAAAGATGAAGCCTGCGCACTTTCCGCCGAAGTCGAAGATTGCTCTTCCGCCTTCTGTAACCATCTTGATGTTCTTGTCCGGAGTTCCGTCAATTCCTCTGTCAACTGTAACTGTGCTGGACAGGTCATAGGTTCCTGCTGCCAGAACGATGGTCTGTCCGGGCTGAACATACTTAACTGCTGTATAGATATCTACAGGGCTCTCTGCACTGCCATCTGCAGTAGCATCGCCGTTTGGAGATACATAAATCTTATCTTCGTTGTTAATTGTTGCGTACTTAACTGTGTGAGTAAACTCTGCTGTCTCATATGAAGAAAGCATGTAATACTCGCTGCCGTTTGGTCTGAAATCAGCATTTGGAGTAAATGTTACGGCAAATGTGTTATCACCGGCCTTAAGCCTTGTAACTACGTTTGATACTTCATTAGCCTTAACTTCTTTTGCATCAACAATAGCTTTTCCGCTCTCATCCTTGATAGTAAGGACACCATCTGCATTTCCGGTGTACTGAAGCTCATATCTTGCAGTATTTGAGAATGTTGCAGAAATCACTTTGTAGTTAGGAGCTACCATTGTCTTAGGTCTCTCCTCTGCAGGAGCATCCTCTGAAGGATCGATCACTGTAAGTGCGATGTCAGAGAAGGTTGCCTTGAAGGTTCTTGCTGCATAGAATCCAACGTATACATTGTCAGAGTCAATCTGTGAAAGGGCCTCTGTATCATAGAACTTCTTAACAGCAAGAGTGTTGCCGCTCTCATCGAGGTAGCTTACAAAGTATCCTGTGTTATTCTTCTGGATCTGAAGTCTTACAGTAACAAGAGGACTATCAACTGTTCCAACTACTGTTCCTGAAGTCTCATTTCCAAAGAGGTTATATGTGCCTGATCCGTTTGCTGCACATGAAGTCTCAAGAGAATACATTTTACTTGAGAAATCATTATTTACTGTAGCTGTGTCGCCAGCCTCAAGGGCACCGAGATTATCTGTTGTAACACCGGCCTTCTCCTGAGCGCCAAGACCAAGCTTCATTGTTACCTTGGTATCGGTCTCATCTGTGGTAGCCTCACCCTTCTCCCTGTCATAGAAGTACTCAACCTTAGTTCCTGATGCCATATAAGAGTTGTTCCAGAATGCATTTGCATTTCCGTTAACACCTACTCTGTCAGCAGCCATCAGACCAAAGCCTTCCTGTCCGTTTGTAAATGCCCAGGAATCAATTGTTGCTGTTGCAGTAAGAGTAAAGTTCTTATTTGAAGGAACTGCTGTGTAGTAGAATGATAATCCGTCTGTTGACAGAGGAACGATCTTACCCTTGTTTCCTGTACACCATACAGTTACGGAACCATCTTCATTTGCAGTTGCGCCGTTGTTAGTCTTTGATGAGCTAACACCTGAACCGAATGCTGAGAATACCCACTCACGCTCACCGTCTTCTGTAACCTCGATCTCCATCGTGTTAGCATCTGACAGATCCTCGCCTCTTGTGGCAACAAGAGAAACCTCATACTTGTGGCCAACATTCAGTTTGGTAAATGTGTAGTTATACTCTGTAGTGTTGTTATCAACAGCAACTTCAGGTGTAACAGTTGCCTTCACCAATGAACCTTCTTCTGTCTTATCTGTAGCAACCAGCTTGTACTCAGTTGCTTCAGGAACAGAATAGAACTTAACAACAACCTGTCCATTTCCCTTGTTAACTGCGTTCTTGAACTCAGGCTTAGCAAGAGGAAGAACAAACTTAAATGCTGTACTTGCTTCACTTGTCTTAACGCTCTCTTCATCATCTCTTGAAAGAGTTGCGACAAATGTGTAATCACCGCTTGCCTTAGGTGCAAAGCTGAGTGTGAAGCTTTCTTTTTCTGCAAGAGACTTAAGTGTTTCAATCTCTTTTCCGTCTTTATCAAGCATCTTGACTACAAGAGCGTCTCCGCCGTTAGTTCCTATGCTTGCCTTAACTGTTACATCAATCTTGCCCTTATTTAAAGCATTAAGTGCAACTTCCTCAACCACAGGAGCTGCCACGTCTGCCCAGTCTTTTCTTACTACAGGGCCTGCTGCGCCATCTGTTACCTGCAGCCTGAAGATGTAGTTTGTTCCACCATCACCGCCCAGGTAATATGTTCCGGCCTTCTCAAGAGTAATTGTTGAAATATATGTCTGGTTCTTAACAGCACCTGACTCTGTCTTGTAAACAGCTGTTCCTGTGCTGTCAAGTACTACCATCTCTCTGGCATTGGATGCCCACCAGATCTTGAGCTCTGCGTTGTCCTCTGATGTCTTGAACATTACAGAGTTCTTATCTGTAGCAGCTGCGCCGCCAAAGTTAACTCTTACGCCTGATGCGTATCCGTCTTCCCAGGTCTTGGAGCTTGTATCAACCTTGGACTTAGCACTGTAGAGAAGTGTGAAGAAGCCTTCTGTTCCGACCTTTTCTGAATCTCCATCAGCCTTGGCACCTGCTGCAAATGTCTCAAGATTTGCTGCTTCAAAGTCATATACTACAGGCTCTGCAACAACATCCTCAGATACAAGAACCTTGAAGATGTAGTTGTTGTTTACTGCGTTTCCAAGATAATATGTACCAGCCTCTTCAACTCTTAGTGTTGAGATGTATGGTGAATTCTTGGTCCATGTTCCTTCTGTTGTGGCAACTGCATTTCCGCTGCCATCCAGAATCGTGATCTGACGGCTGTCGTCTCCGCCCTGTGCCCACCAGATCTTAACGGTTGCTGCGTTAGAAGTCTTAAACTTGATAGAGTTCTTCTCAGGTGTAGCTACGCCGCCAAAGTTAACTCTGACTCCTGAAGTATATTCATCCTCCCATGTCTTGTTGCTGGTATCAACCTTAGACTTGGCACTGAATATGAGTGTGAAGTAATCCTCAGTTCCGGCCTTGATGGAATCTCCATCTGCCTTAGCGCCTGCTGCGAATGTCTCAAGGCTTGATGCCTCGAATACAAACTCTGATGTCTGGCCTGATTCTGCAGGCTGTGGAGCAGGTACGTTGCCGGTTGTTCCATCAGGGAAGGTGATCTCCATATCCTTGCCCTCAAATGGATTGAAACTGCCAAGGAATGTCTCTACAGCAATTACTGATCCGTCAGCGCAAACTGCTGTCTCAGGCTGCTGTACCCATGATACACGCTGGCTGCTGTTGTTCTCTCCGGAAACCTCAAATGTGCCATACTCAACGTTTCTTGCTGACTGTCCGCCAAGGGATGTGTTCCATCCTGCAGGCTGGATCAGTGAAACTGTGGAAGATGCGTCATATGTATAAGTCTTGCCATCTGCACCAAGCTTCCAGTTTGTAGTCTCAACGACTGTATCAAAGAATACTACCTCTGATGTGTTAGCCTGCCATGGTCTTCCGAACTGGCCGGGCTTGGAGGTGTACTGTGATGCTGTATCAACACCGGGTGTTGTGCTCTTTACTGTACAGTTGTACATAAGGTATCCGCGTGTAGAAGCTGAACCCTGCTGTGCAGCTGTGATGTAAGCAACATCATTCTTGTCCTCGCTGGTGTTAAGCACCAGGTCACACTTAGCAAATACTGCTGTCATTCCGCCGAAGATATAGTCTGTTCCACCATATACTGCGCAGTTATAGAATCCTGCCTTGGCATTAACTGCACCGTAAAGTGTATCCTGACGACCGATGATGCGGCAGCCTTCGAAGTAACTCTCAGAAGCAGATGCTGTAAGAGCAAGTGCTGCAGCTCTCTCAACATAAGCCTTGTTCTGAACAGTTGTATCTCCAGCAGACATTGATGCTCTGCTTACTGAGCCTTCCTTAACTCCGGTTACAGGAACGATAACGTCCTCTGCAGCCTTCTTGGACATGTACTGGTTAAAGGAATTCTCGAAAATAATATCATATGCTTCAAAGCCTGAAGCGCTTACTACTACAGATGCATTCCAGTAAGTAGCTGTTCCTGAACCGGGATTAACTACTGAAGGATATCCGTTTGCCTTGTTTGTTGCAAGGATGTTTGCATCATACTTGTAGTCACTTCCCATACTGTAATATGTGTAGCCATGGCCATAGTACCATGTAATACGTACAGCGTTGGGATCAATATCAACACCACTGTTTGTAAGTGTGTTGGTAGGATTTGAACTTGCATTCTTAAGTGTTACATTAGGAACGTCTACAACCAGCATTTCCTCGTAGTCACCGGGCTCGATGCTGATAGTAACTCTCTGTCCGTCTTCTCTGTCCATCTGACGAACAGCCTCAAGAGCCTCACCGATTGTTGCATAGTCAGCTCCCTCTGAAGCACCTACTGTGATCTCAGACTTGTACTCTGTCTGATAAACAGTAGCGATCTTGGTGATGTAGGAAGTGCCAAGGACTGTTATGTCAAAAGAGCCTTCGCCTCCCTTATAGTTATATGTAAATGTCTCGCTGCTGGCTGTTGTGCCTGTGCTGACACCTACGCTTGGTTCGTTCTCGTTTTCAAAATAGTATGAATACTGATAGTTAGCTGTTACCTGAATCTGGCAGGCTCCCTTAACAGGAACAGAAATTGTTCCAGCACCTGAATACAGGTATGTGTTGTTGTGGGCTCTTCCGTTTGTCCATGAAAGGCCGTTGTAGTTACCTGATAAAACCGAAGAGAACTTGGCGCCAAAAGTAGCGTCAGAGAAATCCCACTCTGTGATATCAGATGAGAAGTTTACAAGATAGGAAACGTTTGCTCCGTTCACCTTAAGATTGCTTGTAAGCTGCTGAACAAAAGCTCCCGAATTTGTAACTTCAAGTACATACTGGCCATCTCGAAGCTCGATATCATCTACGCCAGTGAACTCGTAAACATAGTTCTCTTTAGCAAAATCATTTTCAACATCAAGTCTTGTAAATGTAAATACTGCCTCTGCAAGATCGCTCTTTGAAGCACCTGCTGGAACGATCTCAACCTTGTAAACAGGCTTATGTTCAAACTCAAGTGCAAAATCCTTGCCTGCTCCGTCTACAGTAAACTGTTTTGCGGTAAGACTATAATCCTCTACACCTGCAAACTTCTGTGTAGTTGTATCCTTCTTATCAGCTACAGTCACATCATATGTAACATGATTCTGAAGTTTAACCTTATACTCAATAGCCTTGTCTGCTACTGTAAGCTCAATCTTGGGCTCATATACAGAAGTCTCGTCCTGAGGCTTAAATGTGAACTCTGCTGCACTTGCAAACTTCTCGATGTCTTTTTCCAAAATGCCTGTAAGTCTTCCTGATACCTCAACAAGCTCGACACCTGAAATCTCAACCTCGATGCTCTCCTGCTCCTCCCAGATATCAACTCTGGTCTCAGAAGTGATAACATAGGCATCTGCTCCTCTTAATGTCATCTCATACTGGAAGCCAAGCGCAAGCTGTGCGGTGAACTTGCCTTCAGTTACAGGTGCAACAACCTCATTACCATTGCATTTGTTTGTGAATACAACATCATATGGATCTGTTCCTGTGTAGCCTGTTACAGTACCGTTTAATGTGCCGTACTCAGCATGCTCACGGATAACTCTTGCAACTACAAGCTTCTCACTTGAGGAAAAGAGCTTGTACATTCCATTCCCTGCAGGGAAGAATGTCATCTTGGAAACAGTGCTGCCGCCAAGCTCGTGAGTAAATACTGTATCATCGGATGCATCTTCGATATTCTGGAAATGAACGTCAGATGCGTTGCCGTTGCTGGCAACATAAGCTGTGATCACGTCATCAGCTTTACATTCAACGCCTACATAAACAGCATCTGTTGATCCCTTGTTGGAATAGATGTATCCGGCGTATACATTGCCATCTGTATCCTTAAGGCTCTTAGCGTCGTAACGTGTAAGCGCCTCGTTGGTTGATCTAAGTCTGTGAGTTGTAGGATATCCACCGTCGTTGAAAACAAAATCTCCATCATCAAGTGAGAATGATGCAAGATTAACTCCGGTTGATCCAGGGGCTGCGCTGTAGAATCCGTTGATGGCATCAACATCAAGTCTGTTGTTGTACTCATCGCCAAGATCAGCTGCGCCAAAATCCCATACATCAGGCTTGGATTCGTCAAAAGACCTTTCGGAGGTAGTTTCTTCTACTACAGGCTCCTCTGTAACTACAGCCTCAAAGCTGAGTTTGAGATCAGATGAATCATCACCTGCTGTAACAGAATCAGTTAACAACTTGTAATTTTCTACACCTTCAAGTGCAACGCTGTATGTAACTGACTTCTTGAGTTTTGCAACCAGCTTGCCATTATCGACAGTTGTACGAACCTCCTCATCTCCGGATGTAAATACGAATACAGCAGCTTCAGAAAAGCTCTGTACATCCTCATCTTTAATTCCTTCAAAACTAAAAGCAACTTCCACGGCATCCTCCGTAGCTGTAGCCTCACCTGTTTCTGCAGCGTCCTGTGTCTGCAGTCCATAGCTGTCATCAGCTGCAGCTTCTGTTGCATCACTGGTTCTCAAAACATTTTCTGAGGTCAGATCCGTCTCACCAGCAGTTGCAGCAGCTGCATCAACAGACTCCTCAACTACGGTTACAGGTACCTCTTCTGACTGTTCCTGAGTCTGCTCTGAACCTTCAGCTTCCAAAGCAGCCTGATCCACTGCGTTCTCCTCCACTGCCAGTGCGATTCCACCAGGTAGTGACATTGAAACATTGGAAAAAGTAAGTGCCGCAGTTAAAAGTGCCGCAAAAACCTTAGAGCCAATGCTTCCCTTTTTGCTCCTTCTTGTCATACTGTTCCTCCCGTTTGCTCCCCTTAGTGCTAGTTTATAAAAACTTAATAATGTAAACGCTTACATTATCTTTTAAAACGTGACCTTATCTTAACATATGCACTTTGACTAAAACAAGGGGGAAAAACAATATTTTTTCAACATTTTGGCTAATTAATAACCAAATTTTCAAGTGGTGATTTGTGCAAATTTACATGATAGCACTTTCACGAGGTAGAGTAGTAATTATAACTATTTTATATTTATTTTATAAATACAGCAAAAAAGCGATCACATTCGATGATGTAATCGCTTCTCTATAAATGTGCGTGACAGGATTCGAACCCACGACCTTCTGGTCCGTAGCCAGACGCTCTATCCAGCTGAGCTACACGCACAGGTGCCAATATCGGCAACAAATAATATTATATTCATGCTGCCTGACTTTGTCAAGAAAAATTATGCGTTCTTCTCAGCTGCCTCTGCAGCCTTGGTCTGAGCCACCAGCTTCTCCATGTCAGGCCTTGCAAACTCGAAGCACGCCATGAGCTTTTCTGAGAAAACTCCGCATTCTCCGTTCTTTATCATCTCGTAGGCCTTATCCAGAGGAAATGCTGATTTATAAACACGATCGCTGACAAGTGCATCGTATACATCCGCCAGAGCCGTAAGCTGAGCTCCGATGGAGTTCTCCTCGCCCTTAAGTCCGTCAGGGTAACCCCTTCCGTCATATCTTTCATGGTGATGTCTGCAGATATCCAGGCACATCTCATAAAACTCTTTATCCTGAACATCCTTGAGCATCTCAATGATCTCACTGCCGCGGGTGGTGTGGGACTTCATAACATCAAACTCTTCGTTTGAGAGCCTTCCGGGCTTTAACAGGATCGAATCCGGAACAGATATTTTTCCAATGTCATGCATAGCTGAAGCCTGCGTGATGACATCGATCATATGAGGCGTAAGTCCCACTTCCGGATAATTGTTCATGATAGCAAGAGCCAGGATCCTTACAAAACCCTTGATCCTCTTAAGATGATAGCTTGACTCCATACTTCTGAACTCAACAATCGTAGCGATGGTATCGATAACCCTCTCATTGCTGTTTCTAAGCTTTTCTTCCTGTTTCTTGAGGTAAATAAACTGTTTCTTTAAAACTCTGGTCTGATCATCTATCTGGCTCTCCAGATTATTCTTATGATCATAAAGCTCAATATTTCTGGAAACACGTCTGTCTACAATAACAGGATCAAAGGGCTTGTGAATTACATCAGCCGCGCCCTTCTGATAACTGGCACGCTCTGCTTCTGTGGATGTATCAGCAGTGATCATGAGAACAGGAATGGTCTCATTGAGGTTATCTCTCCGAGCCATTTCCTCTAGAACAGCATAGCCATCCATTTCAGGCATGACAATGTCCAGCAGGATTGCTGCCAGCTTGCCCTCATTCTCTTTCATTAATTCCAAAGCCTCGATGCCGTTTTCGGCCTCCAGGATATTGAATTTGTCTTTGAAGATTTCTCCAAGTATCCCTCTGTTGATCTCATTATCGTCAACTACAAGGATTGAACGATCCGCCATTCATGCCTCCACAACCAGGAAGTTCTGCTCTCATCCATTTACAGGAATAAGGTCAGATCACGGAAACAAAAGATTCCCATTTCATCTTTCAACAATAGCAGCGCAGCCCATTCCGCCACCTACACAAAGTGTTGCAAGCCCCTTGTGTACATCACGTCTTTGCATCTCATAAAGCAGTGTTACGAGGATTCTGTTTCCAGAACATCCAACCGGATGCCCAAGAGCTATTGCTCCGCCGTTAACGTTAAGAACATCATTAGAGAATCCAAGGTCATGCTGTACAGCCACTGACTGAGCAGCAAAAGCTTCATTAGCTTCTATAAGATCAAAGTCACCGATGGAATATCCGGTTTTCTTCATAACCTTCTGAGTTGCAGCCACAGGACCAATTCCCATGATGCTCGGCTCAACACCTGCAAGTTCTCCAGCTATCCAGGTAGCCATCGGTTTAACCCCAAGCTCTTTTGCCTTTTCCTCACTCATAACGATGATGGCTGATGCAGCATCGTTTATGCCAGATGAATTGGCTGCCGTAACAACACCGCCATCCTTCTTGAAGGCTGGCTTAAGATGTGAGATACCCTCTACAGTAACGCCCTTGCGAGGTCCCTCATCCGTATCAAAGATAATCGTTTCTTTCTTTTTCTTTATTTCGACAGGAACAATCTCTTCCTTGAATTTGCCATCTGCAATAGCCTTCTCAGCCTTGTTCTGCGACCATGCAGCAAACTCGTCAAGCTGCTGCCTCGTAAGATTCCACTGCTCCGCAATATTCTCAGCAGTAATGCCCATGTGATATCCGCCAAAAGCATCTGTCAGAGCATCTTTGATCATGGCATCCTGAAGTTCTCCGGAACCCATACGATATCCGTAACGTCCCTGCTGCATGAGGTAAGGGGCCATGGACATATTCTCCATTCCACCTGCCACGATGATGTCTGCATCGCCCATTCCAATTAGCTTGGCAGCCAGATTCACACAGTGAAGGCCTGATCCGCAAAGGACATTTATAGTGGTTGCCGGAACCTCAACAGGAATTCCCGCATTCAGTGCTGCCTGTCTTGCCGGATTCTGGCCAAGTCCCGCCTGAATAACACATCCCATATATACTTCATCAACCATAGAAGGCTCTACGCCAGCTCTTTTAAGCGCTTCCTTGATAACTATAGTTCCAAGCGCAGGCGCAGGTGTTGTGCTGAGTGCACCTCCCATAGTTCCGATCGCTGTTCTGCACGCTCCCGCCAAAACCACTTTTCTAGCCATTATATACACCTCCATCTGAGATCAAACTAGTGACAATCATACAAATACATTTTATCATCTATACGCAGTACCCTCAACGCATTTTAGACAATTTTCATTCTTTTATTCATTCGCCATACAAGCTCAGCGGAAGCTCCAGACCATGCTCTTCCAGCAGCTCTTTGTCAGTGAGAATCTTTCTCACTTCGCCGTCCGCAATTATCTTTCCATCATCCAGCAAAAGAGCTCTCGAGCATGTGTCCATGATGAAATCAAGGTCATGCGATGTGATGATCTTAAGGGTCTTTATCTCATTCAGAATGTTTATCAGATTCCTTCTGTTTCGTGGATCCAGGGCAATAGAAGGCTCATCCATGATGATGATGTCAGGTTCCATCGAAAGGATAGTCGCTATTGCAGCCAGCTTTTTTTCGCCGCCGGAGAGCTTGTAATTATGCTTTTTCCTCAGATGGCTGATATGCACCCTCTCAAGCGCTTCATCAACACGGCGCCTGACCTCTTCTTCTGACAGCCCATAGTTCTGAGGGCCAAAGGCCACATCTTCCTCAACGGTAGACAAAAACAACTGACTGTCAGAATCCTGAAACACATATCCCACGTGTTCTCTGATATGACTTAGATTCTTCTTGGTGACAGGGTGTCCTGCCACCTCCAGCTCTCCCTGGTAGTTCAGATAAAGCCCTACCAGCAGCTTCATAAGCGTTGATTTACCTATTCCATTTGCGCCTATGATGCCGATGCTCTCCCCTTCATTAGCCGTAAGGTTAAGTCCATCCAGGACTCTTACGCCATCCTCATACGCAAAGCAAAGGTCTTTTATCCTTAGTATTTCTCCATGAATTCCGGTATGCATTAAAGGTAATTCCTTTCGTGTCAGACAACAAATCTGATTAAGATAAATGTAGCGATCAGGGCCGCCGGATAGATAACATCTACAAGTCTCATCGATCTCTTTTGCATTCTGAAATCTCCGTTAAAGCCTCGAAGCAGCATGCTTTCGTAGACGTTTCCCGCCCTGTCCATACTGCGAAGCAGCCACTGTCCCACCAGTGTTCCCCATGCCTTATAATGAATGCCCTTCTGTTTTGGCGCCCTTAGCATATACGCAGTTGCTATTCTGTCCGCTTCATTTCCCATCAGACCAAAATATCTGTAGATCAGGAGTATCACGATAACTATTATCTTCGGCACATGTAAAATTCTAAGCGCATAACAGATCTGTTCAATCGAAGTGGTAGCGATCAGAATATAGGCAGAAAGCACACAGTAAAATCCCTTTAACATCAGCGTCAGCATTGATACAAAGCCTTGTGTGATCCACACACCGCCCGAAGCCACATTTGGGATATTCACCATCATCACAGGTGTCCTGTCAAAGAAGGGATTGAATATACCTACAAACAGAACAAGTGGCAGAATCAGCCTCATTCTGTAAATTCCTTCCTTAAACGACAATTCTCCTGCAATAAATCCAAACACCGGGTATATCGCCATCATTATCATTCCCGAAAGGTCATACTTATCAAATGAAGCCACAATGAGAATATAGCCAACACAAAGAAGCAGCTTTCCCAGAGGATGAAGGTTATTCATCCAGTGGGAACGCTGCTGAAGGTTCTGAAGCTTATTCATTTCATGTAGCTGTTTTTCAATAGACTCCATATAACTCCTGATCTATCAGGCATTTGCAGATCCGGGCTCATCCTTCCTCTTAAAGAACCTGAACGCGTAGCTTGCTCCGACCATAACCCCCACTACCACCAGGGATCCAACAATGCCAGAAAAGCTGGTACCCGCAGCTGACTCGCTGTCTTTAAACGCGTAATCAGGTAAAAGAGATGTGGTATCCTGGATATCTGCTGCAGTGTCATAAACACCGCCATCAGCCTCAAGCTCTGTAGTTCCTGCCACCTGCTCCATTGACCACTCAAGGCCATCAGGGAATGCTGATGCGAAAAGAGATATCAGACCTCCGCAGATTGCTGCCGCTATAGCGATTGCAATGATCGTATTTCTGTAGCTGAGCTTTCCATTCTTAACTTCCTCGGCCTCTCCTACGCCCCAGAGAAGCTCAGGTCTTGCTTCATGAACAAAGATGAGAACTGCTGCTGTGATAAGGCCTTCCACAAATCCGATCGCAAGATGGATAGGCTGCATTGTTGCCAGGAAAACAGAGAAAGGAAGCTCTGTGATTCCGGAAAGCAGTGTCTCGATTGTTACTGAGAATGCGCCCAGCTGAAGCGTGAACACGCATCCAAGAATAGACGCCAGGGCTATCTTACCCTTTGTCGCTCCTTTTTTCATTATTGGCTTCCAGATGAGAAGCGCTCCTATAAAGCACCCATAGAAAGCCATATTCCATATATTACAGCCCAGGGCCAGTAAACCTCCGTCAGCAAAAAGCAAACACTGTACCAGCAATACTCCTATCATGGTAAGGAAACCTGCGTAAGGTCCAAGAAGAGCTGAGAGCATCATGCCGCCGCAAAGGTGTCCTGATGAACCTGTTCCCGGAATGGTGAAGTTCAGCATCTGTGTTGCAAAAACAAATGCTCCCATAACACCCATTACAGGGATCTTCTTAGGATCATTCTCCTCTCTGACCTTCTTAACAGATACTGCTGCTGCAGAAGTTGATAATACATACATTGTTCCAGCCACTGCTGGTGCCACTAAGGCGTCTGCCATGTGCATAAATATTTCCTCCCACTATACTACTTGTCAAAATTGCTACAGAACTGTGTTTTATACTGTTGTAGCGATTCACATTTAAGAGTATAGGGAAAGACCATGTGGCTCACAAGCCCCCTGGGGGGTTCTATTTTGTATTTTTAAACAAATCCTTTATAGCCTTATCATATGGAGCATGAAGAATTCCATACTCCGTAACAATACCGGCAATCAGCTCATTATCCGTCACATCAAACGCAGGATTGTAAACTTTAACGCCTTCCGGAGCCATACGCTCTTTGTACCACATCTCGGTTACTTCCTCAGGCTTTCTCTGCTCGATATTGATGTCTGCACCGGTCCTGGTATTTATATCAATTGTTGACTTTGGCGCACAGATATAAAATGGAACTCCATATCTCTTTGCAGCCAGCGCCAGCAGACTGGTTCCTATCTTATTAGCCGCATCGCCATTTGCCGCAACTCTGTCGCAGCCAGTAAACACAGCATTTATTGCCCCTGTCTTCATAAGAGATGCCGACATATTGTCACACAAAAGCGTTGTATCGATTCCTGCAGAGTGCAATTCAAACGCAGTAAGCCTTGCCCCCTGTAAAAGCGGTCTTGTCTCATCGCAGTATACTTTGATCTTGTATCCTTTCTCATGGGCCAGATACATAGGCGCTGTGGCAGTTCCATATTTGCATGCACAAAGCTGACCGGCATTGCAGTGTGTAAGAAGTCCGTCTCCGTCTTTAATGAGTGTTAGTCCATACTCACCAATTCTCCTGCACACATCAATGTCTTCTTCCTTTATACGCTGACACTCATCGCACATCTCTTTTATCAAAAGAGCTCTTACTTCCTCAAAGCCTTTTCCCTGCGCAGCCTTATAGACATCCTCCACATGAGCCTTCATGCGCTTAAGTGCCCATGAAAGATTAACGGCCGTCGGTCTTGATGAATTGAGGTAGTCACTCTTTTCCTGAAGCTCTTTCATGAACTCCTCATAGCTCCCAGCCTCAGAATGTTTCATCAAAAGATATAGTCCCATTCCTGCACTTACTCCAATAGCCGGCGCGCCTCTAACCTGCAGCAGGTATATTGCATCCCATATCTCTTTTGCAGTATGAAGCCTTATGATCTCAATCTTTCCGGGAAGCAGCGTCTGGTCTATGATTTCCAGTGCGTCATCCTCATCTATAAGTGATACTGTTTCGTAATCAAGAATACTCTTCATGATAGCTCTCCATTCTGTAAAATATAAGAGGCATCAGAATAACTCCGATGCCTCTTTATTATATCATGAATTCTCTTAATTATTTCTTAGCTGCAAGAGCTTCTTCAATCTTCTTTGTAAGTGCAGGAACGATCTTGTTAAGATCACCTACTACGCCGTAATCAGCTACATCGAAGATAGGAGCGTTCTCATCCTTGTTGATAGCGATGATGAGGTCTGACTCTTCCATACCAGCTACGTGCTGGATAGCTCCGCTGATACCGATTGCGAAGTAAACCTTAGGACGAACAATCTTACCTGTCTGGCCTACCTGGAGATCCTTTGGCTTCCAGCCTGAATCTACAACTGCACGTGAGCAGGATACTGTTCCGTGAAGTGCCTTAGCAAGGTCCTCAAGGATCTTGAAGTTCTCAGGGCTTCCAACACCACGTCCACCAGAAACAAGAATCTTAGCTTCCTGGATATCCTCAACCTCTGAAACAGCCTTAACTATCTCAAGGATCTTTGTGTAGCAATCATTCTCAGCAAATCCGGGATTGTAATTTACAACCTCTGCCTTAGCTCCCTTGATAGGATCGATCTTCTGCATAACGCCGGGACGTACAGTAGCCATCTGAGGTCTGAAGTCAGGGCATGCGATTGTAGCGATTGTGTTTCCACCGAATGCAGGACGTGTCATGAGAAGCTGTTTGTGCTTCTGCTCTCTGCCTTCAACAGGCTCGAGAGGGAAATCACCGATATCAAGCTGAGTACAGTCAGCTGTAAGTCCTGTGTGTACTCTTGATGATACTCTTGGGCCAAGGTCACGACCGATTGCTGTAGCACCAACCAGAAGGATTTCAGGCTTGTACTCATTGATTACAGATGCAAGTGCATGTGTATAAGGTTCTGTACGATAATCCTTAAGCTCAGGATCATCAACAACGATTACACGGTCTGCGCCGTACTCAGCAAGAGTGTCTACAAGGCCGCCAACGTTGTCGCCAAGCAGAACTGCTGTAACTTTTTTCTCATCAAGATCATTTGCGAGATCTTTTGCTTTGCCCAGAAGCTCAAGAGCGATACCTGAAAGCTCGTTATCTACCTGCTGAGCAAATATAAATACACCTTTATATTCTTCTAAAGACATGACTCTTCTCCTTTTCTTTTAACTTATTTAGATGACGTGCTTCTCTGTAAGCTTTCCTACAAGATACTCAACTGCTTCATCTGCTGAATCAGGAGCAACCTTCTCACCCTGACCCTTCTTAACCTTGTCAGAAGCCTTAGCGATCTGTGTAGGTGAACCTTTAAGTCCAAGGTTTGAATCGTCAACGTCCTTAAGATCAGGTCTTCCCCAAACGGTAACTTCCTTCTCGAATGCATCGAAAATTCCGCCTGGTGTCATGTATCTTGGCTCGCCGAGCTCTGCAAGAGCTGTGATAAGGCAAGGCATCTTTGCCTCAACCATATGATAACGATCCTCGAACTGACGCTTAACAACAACCTTCTTAGCCTTCTCGTCAACCTTGATCTCTTCTGCGTAAGAGATTACAGGAAGTCCAAGATGCTCAGAAATCTGAGGACCAACCTGAGCTGTATCTCCATCGATAGCCTGACGGCCTGTGATGATGAGATCATACTCAAGGTTTCTGAGTGCGCCTGCGATAGTTGAAGATGTTGCCCATGTGTCTGCGCCGCCGAGTACTCTGTCAGTTACAAGAACTGCTTTGTCTGCGCCCATGGCCATAGCTTCGCGAAGAACTGCCTCAGCCTTTGGAAGTCCCATTGTAAGAACTGTAACCTCTGCGCCATACTCATCTTTTAATTTAAGTGCTGCCTCAAGTCCTGCTTTGTCATCAGGATTCATGATTGCAAGCATTGCACCTCTATCCAATGTTCCATCGGGTTTGAACTTTACGCCGCCCTTTGTATCAGGGACCTGCTTAATGCAAACTACAACTTTCATTTTATCGTCTCCTTCTATTATTCATCAGATGTGATTTACTTAAGTAATGCACCAGAGATTACCATTCTCTGAACCTCAGATGTACCCTCGTAGATCTCTGTGATCTTAGCATCACGCATCATTCTCTCTACTTCGTACTCTCTGATGTAGCCGTATCCACCGTGAAGCTGTACAGCCTTTGTGGTTACATCCATTGCTACCTCTGCTGCGAAGAGCTTAGCCTTAGCAGCTTCTACTGAGTAAACATCCTTATTCTTCTTTGCATCAGCAGCCTGATAAACAAGGAGTCTTGCTGCTTCACACTGTGTAGCCATGTTAGCAAGCTGGAACTGTGTGTTCTGGAACTGGCCAATAGCACGACCAAACTGCTTTCTCTCCTTTACATACTCAACTGTTCTGTCGAGTGCGCCCTCTGCAATACCAAGAGCCTGAGCAGCGATACCGATACGTCCGCCATCAAGTGTGTGCATTGCGATAGGGAAGCCCTTTCCACGAGCACCAAGAAGGTTCTCTGCAGGAATGTGGCAATCCTGGAAAATAAGCTCGTAAGTAGAAGATCCGCGGATACCCATCTTATTCTCCTTTGTTCCAAAGGTGAATCCGGGTGTTCCCTTCTCAACGATGAATGCTGAGAACTTCTTCTGCTTTCTGCCTCTCTTATCCTCAACGATATCTGTGTAAGCGATGATGATGTAGATATCAGCAACCTCACCGTTTGTGATGAAGCACTTAGATCCGTTAAGAACCCACTCTTTTCCGTCTTCTGTAAGAACAGCCTTAGTCTGAACGCCCTGAGCGTCTGTTCCTGCCATAGGCTCTGTAAGACCGAATGCGCCGAGCTTCTCGCCCTTTGCAAGAGGAACGAGGTATTTCTGCTTCTGCTCCTCTGTTCCGTATGTCATGATAGGATCGCAGCAAAGTGATGTGTGAGCAGATACGATAACTGCTGTAGTTCCGCAAACCTTTGCAAGCTCCTCTACGCACATGATGTATGTGAGAGGATCACATCCCTGTCCGCCGTACTGCTTAGGAATCGGGATACCCATGAATCCGTATTTCTGCATCTTCTTAACGGTCTCCATAGGGAAAACTTCTGTCTCATCAACCTCTATTGCGTTTGGCTTTACTTCTTTTTCTGCAAACTCTTTAAAAAGAGCTCTCGCCATTTCATGTTGCTGATCAAGCTGAAAATCCATGATTTAAACCTCCAAATTTATTATTTATGAGTTATTACTTATCAGTAGGAACCTTGTTTCCATCTGCATAGTTGTAGAAGCCGATTCCTGTCTTAACGCCGAGCTTCTTACCACGAACCATCTTACGAAGAAGAGGGCAAGCACGATACTTGGAATCACCTGTCTCTGAGTAGAGAACATCCATGATAGCAAGAACGATATCAAGACCAATGTAATCGCCCAGCTCAAGGGGTCCCATAGGATGGTTGCATCCAAGCTTCATAGCTGTGTCGATACCTGCGATATCTGAAACGCCTTCTGAATATACGAAGATACCTTCGTTGATCATAGGAACAAGGATTCTGTTTACTACAAAACCTGCAGCCTCGTT
>JAEEGI010002096.1_pt1 | contig 49416 bp, 46 predicted proteins | sample 8958751 | NCBI WGS metagenome assembly JAEEGI01 (sample SAMN16246545, study PRJNA631951) | gut metagenome | biome: gut microbiome; feature: rumen; material: KS-attached | host: Bos | place: Iran: Karaj | collected 2018-10
CTTCCAAGAGCGGTTCATCCTCCACGAATACCGGTTGCTCATATGTATATGCCTTCTCATGGAGTCCCTTCTCGAGTCTGGTGCGGTGTTTCCTGATCATCCTCTCCAGTTTCTTCAGCGATCCGTCTATGGAACCGTAGAAATCTCCTCCGGACTCCTCGACTCTGAGGATGGTCCCGTCATAGAAAGGTACCGTCACCTCACAAATCTGTCTGCTCTTCTCTATGGAAAGCACCACCTTCACAGGTGTATCACTCTTGAAATATCTCTCCAGCTTCCTGGCCTTCTTTGTTACCAGATCCTCAAGATAATTCGAGATCGTCAATCCTTTCCCTTTGATTTCCAATAACATAACTGCAGACCTCCTAATCTATATTAATTATATGTTCATCCCTCGGGCCTTATAACACAAAGCCCCGCGGAAACCTATGTTCCAGATAAATGGCCTTTCTATCTGACCTGATTTTTGCCCCCACACTCGCCATCTGGGAGGTTCGCTCCTAAAGCACCTGCTTCCCCACTACTGCTCCTCTCGCCCCTGGGCGGATGGACTTACTTCTAAGACGCACCATGATCATCGAACATTTTATCCGACTTACGTGGATCGCTTTGCCTGCGTCTGGCATCGACTTTCAACCACAGACATAGAAAAGCCAAAATCATTCTTCTTCGGGAAAGATATCCGTCCAATCATCATAGCCTTCGCTGTCAGAGTAGTCCAATGAGTGGCCGAACTCGTTTATCCTCTTCATCTCATGATCAAGAGCGGTGAACCTGTGGATGTTCCTTGCGTTGGCAGCCATCTCATCTATAGTCGACCTCTTTCCGATCAGGATAAGCTTCTCTTTAGCCCTCGTCATGGCAGTGTACAGAAGGTTCCTCGTCAGAAAATCGCTCCTCCCATACCATAACGGAAGTATCACGACATCGAATTCACTGCCCTGGCTCTTATGGACAGTCACGGCATAGGAATGCTCGATCTCTCCCATCTCCTCAAAGGAATACTCAGCCACTTTTTCTCCTTCAAACAGGATGGTAACTGTCCTTTCGTCATGGTCGATGGTCCTTATCTCTCCCATATCTCCATTATACACCCCTGAAGATGAAGTAAGAATATGGGATTTCCCCAATATGTACCAGGCTTTTCCGTAGTTGTTAACGACCTGCATGATACGGTCACCCTCTCTGAAAAGGGTATCTCCGTACTTGTATTCTGCCTTGTCCACAGACCGGGGATTTATGGCTTCCCTTATCTCATGATTGATATTGAAGACCCCGATCAGTCCCTTCTTGACCGGACAGATAATCTGGACCTCGACATTCTCCTTTTCATGATAGCTTATGTACTGTCTGTAGACTTCTCTCATGGTCTCCTGAGGAGTCTTCGTCTCTATGAATACGAAATCACCGGTATCGTAGTATTCTATAGGTTCTCCGTTGTTTATCCTGTGAGCGTTTAATACTATATTTCCGCTGGAACGGAACACCTCGGTAAGTGTGGTCTCGGGTATGAGCCCGCTTTTCCTTATATCTCCGAGCACGTTTCCCGGTCCTACTGATGGAAGCTGGTCGGCATCGCCTATGAGGATAAGTCTGGTCCCGGGCTCGAGGGCGCTTAAAAGGCTCCTCATCAGATAAATATCCACCATGGAGATCTCATCGATTATTACGGCATCTGCTTCCACGGGATTATCCTCATCCCTGAGAAAGTTCACGAATCCGGAATCATCATCGTCGTCAGGATTTGCACCATACTCCAACAGCCTGTGTATGGTCCTTGCCATTCTTCCGGTCGACTGTTCCATCCTCTTTGCAGCCCTTCCTGTGGGGGCTGCCAGAGACACCATCACCCCTGAGGATTCAAGGATCCTTAGGATATGGTTAAGAATGGTCGTCTTTCCTGTTCCCGGGCCGCCCGTTATCACTGAGACCGGCTCCCTGACTGCCATCCGTATAGCACGTATCTGTTCATCCGAAAGAGAATCATCCCCCTCGATGACCTCATCTGTGATCCTTTCATTCGCTTCCGTCCTGCATGGCATCCTGCTCAGAGTAATGAGTTTGTCCGCAATATACGATTCAGCAAAGTATGCTGAACTGTCTGCATATGCCTCCGTCCCGTTATATACCGATTCCGAGACGTAGCCGCTGTCCACCACGTTCTTCAGCTGATACGCAATCTCATCCTCATCTTCGTTCAGAAATGAACACGCTCTCTGTATGAGAAATCTTCCCGGGAGACATGTGTGCCCGCTCTGCTGGGCCTGCCTGAGCACATGCCTTATCGCACTCTGGATCCTGAGATCTCTGTAGTCCTCTATCCCTATCTTCTCTGCCAGAGCATCTGCTTTTTCAAAACCGAATCCCCGTATGTCATCCATGAGCCTGTATGGATTCCTGGTTATGATGTAGGGAGCATTGCTCCCATACGCCTCATAAGCCATCATGCCTTCTTTCACGCTAAGGCCGAGTTTCTGAAGTTCGATTATTATGCTCCTCGTCTCCTTAAGAGCCGTATACTGGTTTTGAATGCTGTCCGCCAGTCTGGAACTGATGCCTTTGATCTCTATCAGTCTGTCCGGCTCATTCTCTATGACGTCAAATGTATCGGAATGGAATCTCTCCACAATCCTCGTAGCTGTCACGGCTCCTATTCCCTTTATGAGCCCTCCTGAAAGAAACGCTATTATGTTATCATCGGTCTCAGGTTCTTTCGTCTCCATGGAAGAGACCTTGAACTGCTTTCCATAATTCTTGTGGTTGACATATTCTCCGTAGAATATGACGCTTTCTCCGGGTTGTATGAAGGGAAGAGTTCCAACGCAAACTATCGGAGTCCCCTCATGATCGAGCTCCAGTACCGTATATGAATTCTCTTCATTCTTATATATTATGTCTTCAACAACGCCTTCGATTTTTATCACTTTTTTATCCCCGTCAGTTTCCGTCCCTTATCTTAGAGACAGCTTCTGCCACTCTCACGAACTCCTCTGCCGTCATGGTCTCGGCTCTCCTCTTCCCGTCGATGCCCGCCTTTTCAAGAACAGCATCGGTATCGGAAGCAGACAGCCTGTAATAATTCTTAAGGTTATTCTTTACTGTTTTCCTTCTCATCAGAAAGAGTCCCCTTACTGCGTCGGCATAGTCCTTAAGATCTATATCGAACCTCGGTCTCAAGTCAATCCTTATGATGCATGAATCGACTTCCGGCACCGGATAAAAGTTTTCTCTCGATACGTCAAACAGATATTCGGTTCCGGAAAAATATGAGAGAAAAGCGGATATAGCTCCGTATTCTCCTTCTCCTGCACCTGCAACGAGCCTTTCTCCGACCTCCTTCTGCACCATTACGGTGACGCTGTCCAGGAATGAGTATGCCTCACAGGCCTTTATTATGCATTTGGATGTTATATAGTATGGAAGATTTCCGACCAGTACGGCCTTTTCACCTCCGAAGTTTTCCTGGCATATCACTTCTATGTCGGTCTTCAGAAAATCTCCTTCAATGAGTGTGAAATTCTCCGTCTCCGAGAAATGGCTCTTTAGGAATGAGCACATCCCCCTGTCGATTTCAACAGAAACCACTTGCTTGGAAACAGGAAGCAGTTTTTCGGTTATGGAGCCGAGCCCCGGTCCCACTTCAAGCACGTTCCTTCCCTTGGTCCCGGATGCTTCAGTTATCCTCTCGGATACTGAGCCGTTAATCAGGAAATTCTGTCCCAGACTCTTAAGCGGAGCTAGAGATCCCTTTTCAAAAAAATTCTTTATTTCGGATATGCTGTAGATGTTCATATGTCCCATACCATTCCAAGATGATCACAATTAATTATGGCATTTATGGGTCTTACAGTCAAAAAAAGAGCTTCCGGGGAAGCTCTTAATGTCTTGTCAGTATTTTGTGTAGTAATTCTCGCCCTGTCTGTAGTCGTAGTATACGGTTGCTCCGTATATGTCGATGTTGTCCAGGGACTTTCCTGTTCCGATGGCCACGCATGAGATGGCATCATCGGCTATGTAGCACGGGATCTTGGTCCTCTCCGACAGGAGCCTGTCAAGTCCGTAAAGAAGTGCCCCTCCTCCGGTCATGCAGATTCCGTTTTCGGCTATGTCCGCAGCCAGTTCCGGCGGTACCTTCTCCAGTACACCGTGTACTTCTTCCATTATGAGGTTCAGCGGCTCCTGGAAAGCTTCTATCGTCTCATTGGAACTGATGGTAATGGTCTTGGGAAGACCAGACACCAGATTCCTTCCGGTGACCTCCATGAATGCCTCTTCTCTTCTCGGGAAAGCGGATCCGATGTTGACCTTTATATCCTCGGCGGTCCTCTCACCGATTATCATATTGTATTTCTTCTTTATATACTGGATCATGGCATCGTCGAACTTGTCTCCTGCACACTTGATGGAACCGCTGATAACGGCTCCTCCAAGGGAGATGACTGCTATATCGGTGGTTCCTCCGCCGATGTCGACGACCATCTGTCCTATAGGTTTGCTGATGTCGAGTCCGGCTCCGATAGCGGCAGCGATAGGCTCTTCAATAAGATGGGTCTGCTTTGCTCCGGCATCCTCACAAGCCTCTATGAACGATCTCTTCTCTACTTCCGTTACGCCGCTTGGCACACAAACGACGACTCTGGGCCTGATGAACAGTTTCCTTCCTATGACTTTCTTAAGGAAGAACCTGAGCATCCTCTCTGTGTCGTGGAAATTGGATATGACGCCTTCTCTTAACGGCCTTACGGCAACTATATTTCCGGGGGTCCTTCCAAGCATGACCCTGGCCTCTTCACCCACGGCGACCATCTGACCGGAATTCCTGTCGATAGCGACCACGGAAGGCTCACGAAGGACAATGCCCTTCCCCTTTATATATACGAGCACATTGGCAGTTCCAAGATCTATGCCGATGTCTTTGTAATCAAAAAGCCCCATGATATCTCCTCAGTTATTCTCATATCCATCTTGGCGATAAATATGCATTTATCATAATATATTAGCTCCCCTGTTTTTTCAAGAAGATACGCTGAAGTGCGGTTTTACCCCACCTCAATTCACGGATTGTTCATTTTTGTTCACGGCTGTGTTATTAACGTAATGAAAATGGTTATCATATAGACATCAAAATGAAATTATTAAGGAGTCAACTATGGACAGAATCAAAGAAAGAATCCGCGTAGGCGAAGACGATCTGAAGATGCTCTCAGGAGTAGATCAGGCTGAACTCGATGCACTCACCGAAGCAATCAACAGTGCAAAGAGAGTATATGTTGCAGGATGGGGACGTGCAGGAAACTGCGTCAAGATCCTTGGAATGGACTGCTCACAGATGGGTATGACCGCTCATATCTGCGGTGACAACACAACACCATCCATACATGAAGGAGACATCCTCGTTATCGGTTCCGGTTCAGGCGAGACCAAGACCATGGTCATCCTTGCCCAGCAGGCAAAAGAGCATGGCGCAAAGCTTGGCCTTATCTCTGCAAACAGAGAATCCACCATCGGAAAGCTGGCTGACTACAATGTTCAGATCACAAGACTCAAGCATGAAGAAGGCACTCCCGAACTCGGCGGCGGCTCTTTCTATCATGTAATGGTCCAGGTGGTAGACATCATCCGTATGTACATCTGCGAGCTCAGAGGTCTTACGATGGCTGACATCTCCTACAATCATAACAATCTGGAATGATGGCATAACATCAGACTAAGTCATGTTTAAGGCTGTTTTGGAAGCCGGCTGGACCGGATCCGAGGCAGCCTTTTATTTTTCCCTTTACCCCTCCCCAGCCGTGAACTGAATACCATTCATGATATAATTGTAATGATCAAAAAATAGGAGGGATCGTTATGGACAGAGTCAAATTGAGACAGAATGTAGCAAACGGCGATGCGGAACTTCTGATGAGAGTGTCCCAGGACGAATTAGATGCTCTGACAGATGAGATACTGAAAGCCAACAGGATATTCGTGGCAGGGTTTGGAAGAGCCGGAAATAACGTCAAGATACTATCCATGAACTGTTCGCAGGCAGGACTTGAGACATTCGTATGCGGAGACAACTCCACACCCGCCATTAAGCCCGGGGATCTTCTGGTCATCGGCTCCGGTTCGGGCACTACGAAGACCATGGTAATCCTCGCAGAGAAGGCCAAAAAATTCGGGGCAAGGCTTGCCCTCATATCCGGAAATCCTGAATCCACTATAGGACAGATGGCAGATGTTAATGTATGGATCCCTAGAGAATTCCGCCGTTCACCGAATCCCGAGGACAGGGGCGGTTCTTTCTATCATGTCCTTGAGATGGTCTGCGACTGCGTACAGGCATACGTACTGGAAGCAAGAGGCCTGACAGGCAAGGATGTGCGCTACAATCACAACAATCTTGAGTAATACGGAGGGATATCATGATAGACGGAATCAAATTAAGACAGGAAGTTGCTGAGAACACGGCGAAGAGCCTTCTTGCAGTGGATCAGGCACAGATAAACAGCATAGTAGATGCCATAATAAAGGCAAAGAGGATCTATGTGGCAGGCTGGGGCCGCGCAGGAAACATGATCAGGATACTCTCCATGAACTGTTCACAGCTCGGGCTCAAGACCCACATAGTCGGAGACAACTCTACTCCTTCGATCCATGAAGGCGATCTCCTTATAATAGGAAGCGGATCAGGAGAGACCGATACCATGAAGATCCTGGCCGACCAGGCAAAGGAGCATGGAGCAGATCTTGCAGTCATAACCCACGGAGCAGAATCATATATCGCAAAAAAGGCAGATATCGTAGTCGTGGTCCCGACTCTCTATACCGGAGACGTCAGAGAACAACCCGTTGCCATAACGCTCGTGTACTATCAGGCAGCCTTCATGCTGAATGACTGCATCTATTCACAGATAGCTGACAGACTGGGAGTCACCTTTGACGATATAATAAGCAATCACAATAATCTTGAATGACAGGTAGGATACTCAGGGAGAGATCATGAAAAAGATAATAGCATACGGTATGCCGTTCATGGACTTTCTGGTCAATATAGACCATCTTCCGACAGGCAAGAATGACGGCGCCAGGATCAGAAAGACAAGCTGGCAGGGCGGGGGAAAGGTATCCACGGCTCTTGCAGCTGTAGGACAACTGGGAGGGATCTCCTCCATGATAGGAGTGATAGGTTCTGATTCTTACGGCTCATTCCTCATCGAAGACTTCAAATACTATAATGTGGATACATCCCATCTCATCAGAGATGGATCCAACGGATTCTCAGTGGTCCTGTCAGATCCGGTGACTAAGGGAAGAAATATACTGGCAAGAAGTCCAAAATGCCGTCCGTATACGGTCGATGACATAGATGAGGAGTTTGTCGCATCCCATGACATCCTGCATCTTGAAAATGCAAACGATGTATCAAGAAGGCTTGCTGACATAATGCATGAGCACGGCGGTATAGTATCCATTGATGCAGACACTTATAATGAGGGGATCCAGAACATGCTGGACAGGATAGATGTGTTCATCGGTTCGGAATTCTACTATAATTCTCTGTTTGGAGAAGATTCTTCTCTCCAGCCGATCCATTTCAAGGAGAACATGAAGAAGGTAACCGAATGGGGTCCTTCGATAGTGGTCTTCACTTTCGGTGAAAGAGGCTCTGCAGTCTATACCAAGGAAGGTGAATTCGCATATCTGCCCGGCTTTGAAGTCGATACGGTGGATACGGTCGGTGCGGGAGACGTGTATCACGGAGCATATGTATACGCCCTTGCTGCGGATTATGATCCGGTTAGAGCCGCAGAATTCGCAAATGCCGTTGCTGCCATAAAGTGCACGGGAATAGGCGGAAGGGCGGGCATCCCCGATCTTTCCATGACAGAATCCTTCCTGAAGACGGGTAAATACGACGATACCCTCCTCAAGGAAAAAGACAAGCGTTACGAGAGTTTCAACCTATGAATAACAGTATCGATCTTAAACAGCAGATCATGGACATTGCCAGAGAAGCGGGCAGCATCATGCTCAGCGCCCATGATATAGAAAAGACCCAGTCTGAGAAAGCCGGGGACTTTAATCTTGTCACCGAATATGATGTGGCGGTACAGACTTTCCTCATAAAGAAACTGAAGGAGCTTCTTCCGGAAGCGTCCTTCATAGGAGAGGAAGCCGGTCTTGATTCCCATAAGCCCCTTGAAGATGGTTATACCTTTGTGATCGATCCGATAGACGGGACATCTAATTTCATCCACGGACTAATGATCAGTGTGATCTCCATAGGCCTTCTTAAAGACGGGAAGGGATATATCGGAGTAGTATATAACCCTTATAACGGAGAGATGTTTCATGCAGAGAAGGGAAAAGGTGCTTTTGTGAATGACAGGAAGATATCTGCCAGGACCGATGGGCTTGAACATAATCTCCTCTCCTTCGGCACTTCCCCATATCACAGGAATGAGGAGTATTATTTCAAGGGTACTTTCGAGACTCTGGAAAGGCTGTTTCCGAAATGTCTCGATCTGAGGCGTCTTGGCTCCGCGGCTCTTGATATTTGCTATATCGCCGCAGGAAGGACGGGGTTGTTCTTCGAACTCATCCTCCAGCCTTATGACTATGCTGCGGCATCCGTCATAGTTGAGGAAGCAGGAGGAGTGATCACGGACATGAACGGCGACCCGATAAGATTTGATATTCCTGTATCCATACTTGCAGGGGGACCTGAATGCTACAGGGAATTTTTCGAGACCTGATAAGTCTGTTCATAAATACAAATAGGCGGATCAGATTGATCCGCCTTTTTATGCTTTGATTAGTGCTCAGAAAAGTCCCTTGATGACTCCGTTGTCATCAACGTCGATGTTTTCTGCAGCCGGTACCTTTGGCAGTCCGGGCATCGTCATGATCTCTCCTGTAAGAGCTACGATGAATCCTGCTCCTGCAGAGATCTTTAGGTTTCTGACTGTCACTTTGAAGTTCTCAGGTGCTCCAAGCAGTTTAGCGTTGTCAGACAGGCTGTATTGTGTCTTTGCCATGCAGACCGGCATTCTGTTATAACCGAGTTTCTTGAAAGTACGGAGCTGTTTCTTTGCATCAGCGGTATAATCCACTCCTGCTCCTCCGTAGACCTTCTTCACTATCTTCTCGATCTTTGTTTCGATGGAGTCCTCATCCTCATATGCAAAGGTGAAATCATTGTCAGTCTCACAGAGTCTTACGACTTCGTTTGCAAGCTCGATGGCTCCTTCTCCACCCTTAGCCCAGACTTCTGAAAGAATAACGTTGACGTTGATCTTCTTCAGTTCATCGATGATGACCTTTATTTCCTTTTCCGTATCAGTCGGGAATCTGTTTATGGCGACAACACACGGAAGCTTATATACGTTCTGAATATTTGAAGCGTGTTTTAAGAGGTTCGGGATACCTTTGATGAGAGCATCAATATCCTCTTCCGCAAGATTCTTCTTATCAGCTCCGCCGTGGAGTTTGAGCGCTCTTACAGTTCCCACAAGAACCACTGCCGATGGCTTGAGACCTGCATATCTGCACTTGATATCGAGGAACTTCTCTGCTCCGAGATCCGCACCGAATCCTGCCTCCGTCACGGCATAATCACCGATCTTCATTGCAAGTTTTGTCGCTATGACTGAGTTACAGCCGTGAGCTATATTTGCAAAAGGTCCTCCGTGAATGAATACCGGTGTTCCCTCAAGTGTCTGAACGAGGTTCGGCTTCATTGCATCCTTTAAGAGAGCAGCCATGGCTCCTGCAGCCTTTAACTGACCTGCAGTGACAGGCTCGCCGTCATAATTGTATCCGACGATTATCCTTGCGAGTCTCTCTTTAAGATCATGAATGTCGTCTGCAAGGCAAAGGACTGCCATTATCTCAGAAGCGACCGTGATGTCATATCCGTCTTCTCTCGGAGTTCCATTAGCCTTTCCGCCAAGTCCGTCAACTACGAATCTCAGCTGTCTGTCGTTCATGTCGACACATCTTCTCCAGGTTACCCTTCTAGGATCGATTCCAAGTTCGTTTCCCTGGTATATATGATTATCTATCATGGCTGCGAGCAGGTTGTTTGCAGCACCGATGGCATGGAAGTCACCTGTAAAATGAAGGTTTATGTCTTCCATCGGAACTACCTGCGCATATCCGCCTCCGGTTGCCCCTCCCTTGACTCCGAATACCGGTCCGAGAGATGGCTCTCTCAAGGCTACCATGACGTTCTTGCCTATCTTCTTGAGTCCGTCGGCAAGACCTATTGTGGTAGTTGTCTTCCCTTCGCCTGCCGCGGTAGGAGTGATTGCTGTGACCAGTATCAGCTTTCCTGGCGCCTTGTCTCTCTTGATTGTGAGCGGATCTATCTTGGCCTTATACTTTCCGTAGAATTCCAGTTCATCCGTGCTGATGCCTATGGATTCCGCAACTTCGGAAATAGGCCTGATGGGTGTGCTCTGAGCGATCTCGATATCTGTCATGTTTCAATTCCTCCCTTTAACTCTTTGAACATTCTTCTATTACTCTACAGACGAGTCTGTAGGTTCTTTCCATTGAACTGATATTCAGTCTTTCCTGAGGACTGTGTGCCCCCTCACTGTCAGGACCTATTGCCGCTATGTCTAATCCCGGTTTCTTGCCAAGGATTATCCCGGTCTCGAGGCCCCCATGTACGGCTTTTATCTCCATATCCTTACCTGTCTCTTCTTTATATACCCTGATGAGAAGGTCTCTTAACGGGGAATCTTTTGCAAATGCCCAGCCCGGATATCTGTAAAGGACTTTCATCTCAAATCCGAGTATCTCGGACATGATCTCCAGTCTCTCCTGAGTATAGTCGTTAAGGCTCTCGATAGCTGCCCTCGGGGAGAACGTGAGCCTCACCTCATCTTCATTCATGTCTATCACTGCAAGATTAACAGACGCTTCCACCAGATCCTCAATGCTGTGGCTCATCCAAAGCACTCCGTCAAGTCCAACGTTCAGGATCTGCCATATCTTTCTGCTGTCATCCGTATCTGCCATGAGGATATATGGCATCTCCTCTTCAACTATGACTTTGAAATCCCGATCCTCGTCTCCGAGCTCTGCTCTGATGGTCTTTTCCATGTCACCTATGATCGAAAATGCCTTTTCCGGATTCTCAACGGATACCACGGCTTCACATTCCCTCGGTATCGCATTATCCTTGTTTCCGCCCCTTATGGATACTATCGCCGGCTCATCGAGATGCATGAGTATCCTTCCCATTATCCTGTTTGCATTGCCGAGATAGTTCTTGATCTTTCCTCCGCTGTGGCCTCCTGCAAGCCCCGTTACCAGGATCTTAATTGCCGTACCATTGAAGGGGACGAGGTCAAGATTCCTTGAAAGCTCAACCACCATTCCACCTGCGCAGCTAGAAGTTATGGTTCCCTCTCCTCCGCAGTCCATGTTCAGCATCCTCATGGAGGTGATCTGCTCTGCATCAAAGAAACTTGCACCGATAAGGCCTATCTCCTCCTGAACTGTGAAAAGACATTCAAGGACCGGATGAGCAAGATGATCGTCATCCAGAATTGAAAGCATGGATGCTATGGCAGTCCCGTTATCAGCTCCGAGAGTCGTTCCGTCAGCATGGACCCATCCGTCTTCAATTATGAGAGAGATGGGATCATTCAGAAAATCATGCTCGCAGTCCCCGTTCTTTTCGCAGACCATATCCATATGGCCCTGAAGGAGCAATGGCGCAGCCTCCTCGCATCCTGCCGAAGCAGGTTTTCTGATAAACACGTTATGGACTTCATCCCTGTATGTATAGAATCCTCTTTTCTTTCCAAAAGATTCAATGTAGTCAGCAATTGCTTTTTCGTTACCGGAGCCTCTTGGGATACGGCTTATCTCTTCAAAAAAGTGCCAGAAACTCTTCGGTTCCAGATCTGTGATCTTTGTCATATCTCAATCCTTCCCTTCATATGTCCAACACATTATATGCGAATTCAAGACCTTTGACCACAAAACTTGCCCGAACGTTCGCTTGCAAGAAAAAGCCCCTGAAAATATAATAAAACCGAGGATCGATATGGAACAGCAGACATTGTTTTCACAAAACAGATTTGAACCTCTGGCAGCCAGACTGAGGCCCTCTACACTTGAAGAATTCGTCGGGCAGGAGCATCTTGTAGGCCAGGGAAAAGTGCTCAGAAGGATCATTGAAACGGACGCATTATCCTCCATGATCTTCTGGGGCCCTCCGGGTGTCGGCAAGACGACTCTCGCCAGGATAATCGCCAACACGACGAAGTCCAAGTTCGTTGATTTTTCAGCAGTCAACAGCAGCATCAAGGACATACGGTCCGTCATGCAGCAGGCCGAGGATAACCAGCGGTTCGGCGAGAGGACCATTGTCTTCGTGGATGAGATACACAGGTTCAACAAGGCACAGCAGGATGCCTTTCTTCCCTATGTCGAAAAAGGAAGCATCATTCTCATCGGTGCCACTACAGAGAATCCATCTTTTGAGGTCAATAACGCTCTTCTGTCCAGATGCAAGGTGTTCCTGCTTCACGCTCTTACGACTGATAACATAAAGACGCTGCTCAAAAATGCCATTACGAGTCCCAACGGCTTTGGCAATTACACTGTGGACATAGATGAAGACATGCTTGAAATGATAGCCGTGTTTTCTAACGGGGACGCCAGAACCGCACTTTCTACTCTCGAGATGGTTATCCTGAATAGCGAATACAGCGAAACTGATATCAAAGTGACAAAAGATATCATCGAACAGTGCATCTCAAAGAAATCTCTCCTCTATGACAGAAACGGAGAAGAACACTACAATCTCATATCCGCTCTGCATAAATCCATGAGGAACTCTGATCCGGACGCAGCCTTATACTGGCTTGCCAGAATGCTGGAGGCAGGTGAAGATCCGTTATACATTGCAAGGAGAGTCATACGTTTTTCCAGCGAGGATATAGGGCTTGCTGATCCGAGAGCTCTCGAGATGGCCGTTGCGGCATATAATGCATGCCACTATATCGGAGTACCTGAGTGCAATGTCATACTGGCACAGGCAGTAGTCCACATGGCCCTGTCTCCGAAATCAAACGCACTCTACGTAGGCTATGAGAAGGCAAAGAAGGACGCTCTTGAACAGCTGGCGGAGCCGGTACCGCTCCAGATAAGGAATGCCCCCACTCAGCTCATGAAGGACCTGGATTACGGAAAAGGCTACAAGTATGCTCATGATTTCAAGGAAAAGATAGCAGACCTGCAGTGCCTGCCTGATTCCCTTGAAGGAACTGTCTATTACGACCCGACCGAACAGGGGCTCGAGAAGAAATACAAGGAGCGGCTTGAAATAATAAGAAAATGGAAGAAAGATATAAAGGAAAGTGACAAATGATCCCTTCCTCCTGTAAAAAAAGATGCCGTAGGCATCTTTTTTCATATCTTTCCGTTTCTGTATAGGGATATGTATTCCCTTCTGTCCATTTTATAATAGTATGCGTTCTCCACTCTGTCATCCATGTGGAACAGCATCTCCTGCCTCTTTATCTCCAGTTTGAAACCAAGTTTTTCTATCACTTTTCTGGAATTTTCGTTGAACTCGTAATGTCCGCACCAGAGGGTATCCACCTTCTTTACCGCAAAACAATAGTTCATTACTGCTCTGGCAGCCTCCGGAGCGTACTCATTTCCCCAGTATCTGGGATTCAGGACATAACCAAGCTCTCTTTCTACCCTGCCCCATCTTGGTCTTCTGGGAGATCTGTTATGGATGCCAATATTCCCGATTGCCCTTCCTTCGCTCTTCAGCACTATCGCCCTGGATTCAGTCATCCTGTCATTCATTAGCCTGGCAAGTGCCTGTTTAGCCTCAAGGATGCTCTTATGAGCAGCCCAACCTGCATAGGGTCCGACTCTCTCATCGCATGAATACTCATACATATCCTCAAGGTCTGATTCCATCCAAGGCCTTAATATAAGCCTTTCCGTATAAATGATCGGTATACTGTCCATATCAGTCCGTAATGAGATCGGCATATCTGCCCGATGCAGTCCTTAGAAGGTCTTCCGGATCGAGTTCGATCTGAAGCCCTATCTTTCCTCCGCTTACAAAAATGCTTTCAAACAGGGATGCGGTCTCCTCCAGAAATACCGGGTAATCCTTCTTCATCCCTATCGCCGTGCATCCTCCCCTTATATATCCTGTAAGATTCAGAAGTTCCGATACCCTGACCATGCTTATGGCCTTTTCTCCTGAATACTTTGCTGCCTTTTTGAGATCCAGTTCTTCCCTTACGGGCACTATGAAAACGAATATCTCTCCCGAGCTTCCCCTTGTCACCAGGGTCTTGAACACTCTGTCGGGATCCGCTCCGACAAGTCGTGCGACCTCATCTCCCGGTACTGCAGTATCTTCGTGGGGATACTCATGAACGACATATTTCACCTTTGCAGAATCAAGTATCCTCATGGCATTGGTCTTGCTGATCCTGTCCTTCATAGAATAGCCTCCAAAAGATGACTCACGTCCTCAATGGATCTAAGTCCTGATATATCACTCCCTGTTTTCCTGCAAAGTGTCTTTAGAAGATCCGGAGCAAATTCATGAAGACAGAATGCACTCGTGATGGCTTTAAGGATGTCCCTCTCTCCGAGAAGAGAAGCCATATATCTGCATGCGTCTCTGTCTGCTCTCAGACCTTCGATGAAGAGCGCAGGATATTCATAATATCGGGGAGCAGCAATCGCATCCCCGAAATCCAGCAGCGATATCCCGTTCTTTCCCACTATAATGTTCTCCCCGGTCAGGTCTCCGTGACAGCATACGTACTCTTCACTGAGACGCTCTGTCGTACCGAGAATAAAGCTTTTTCTGAGCTCCGGGGACAGTAAGTCCAGCCTTTCATTCTCAACGGCTGCTCGTACAGGATCAAGCCTGTCGCATTCCTCAAAGCCTATCTGTCTCAAAGTGATCACCAGATCATGAAGTTCTCTTATGATCCCCTTGTCCATGCTCTTTTCAGCATCATACAGATCCCCCAGCATTGTCCCTTCAATATAGGACATGATGTAATAATTGAAATCATACAGGTCATTTACCGACCCGCGGGATATGATCTTCGGCACTGATATGCCTTTTCTTCCTGCGGCCTCCATGAGCCTTATTTCCCTCTCTCCATCATTTGAGCCTGTTATTCCGGATTCCGGAGGAGCGAATATTTTTATTACATAGTCTCCGGATCTGAAAACCGCATTCGTTCCGGGAGCAAGTCCTGTGAGCCCGGAAAAAGGTATACCGGTCTTCATGAATATCGCTTCTGCCAGAGGATAGAAAGCTTCCGTATCGGTAAAGATACCGCTCCAGTCTTTCCAGTCATTTATTCTTCTTGTGAACAGCACTCTTCCCATATTTCCTCTGAAGCTTCTTTGACATCGTTTTTTCTGCCGGTCTTTCCGGTCTCTTTTCCCTCTTTTCGGCAATGAAGACATAATAGTCCTCAGCTTCTCTTACCTTAACTCCTCCGAATACTGTCCTGAGCCTGTTCTCATACCATTCCCTTCTCTTTGTCACCATTAAGAGCCTTCCCCCGGTCTTCAGCCTTTGAAAACTTCCCGATATGAATCTCTTTGCGATACTGAAATCGGTATGATAGGGAGGATTGGAAAGGATCATGCTGAACTCCAGGTCCGCAGGGATAGCAGACAGGGAATCTCCGACATAGAACTCAGCCCTTTCAACACCATTCATAAGTGCGTTCTTCTCTGCATATCTGACCGCAAGCTCGTCAACATCAGTAAATACCAGCTTGGCCGGAGAAAACTTTCTGTAACAGAACACTCCTGCAAATCCGTATCCGCACCCGAGATCCAGTATTATGTCTTCTTCACCGGCTTCTGCCAGGCTAAGCATAGACTCAGTACCCAGATCGGCATGTCTTGGCGAGAAAAGGCTGTCTTCTGTTATAAAAGACAGCTACATTCCTTCTTTTGCGTAAGTGAATCTGTTTTCCATATGTTCAGGATCCCCGGTCATATTCAGAGGTTCAGTTCCTCATGCACCTCTCTCATTCCGAGGATGGTATTCTCTATCAGTTCATCAAGAGAGATCCCCATCATTTCAGCGCCTCTCTCAATGGTGCTTCGGTCTATTTTTGCTGCAAAGCGTTTGTCCTTGAACTTCTTTTTTACAGACTTCGTCTCAAGATCCATGACACTCCTGGATGGTCTCATTATAGCTGTTGCGGAAATGAGTCCCGTAAGCTCATCCACTGCAAACAGGGTCTTCTCCATAAGGTTCATGGGTTCTATGTCGCAACAGATACCATATCCATGGCTCTGGACTGCATGTATGATGTCGGAATCGATATCCTCTGACTCAAGGATATCTTTAGCTTTTATGCAATGCTCCTCAGGGAACAGATCGTAATCTATGTCATGAAGCAGCCCGCAGATGCCCCAGAATTCCTTGTCTTCACCGTATATTCCAGCAAAAAATCTCATTGCGCTTTCCACGCTCTTTGCATGGATTATCTGGCTTTCCGTTTTAACGTACTTCCTAAGCAGCGCTTCTGCCTGTTCTCTGTTTGGTCTCATTTCCTAATCCTCTATCTTAAGAATGTTTTCTTCTTTCACGACTTTTAGCGCAACATCGGGATAGTTGGTTATGAGTCCGTCAACTCCTCTCCTTGTAAGCGCCCTCATCTCTTTTTCGTCATTGACTGTCCAAGTGTTCACTAGGAGCTTCTCCCTATGGGAATAATCCAGCATAAAAGGTTCATATACGGAGCTCTTATGCGGATGCAGAGCACAGACTCCGAGCTGTTTGCCATAGTTCCATGGTTCATACAGTCCGGCTTCATAAAGGATCGCTATTCTGGCGGAAGGATCCGTGAACTTCAGTCGCCTTAAAGACTGATGATAGAAGGAAGAATAGATTATATTCTCACCGACTCCCATATCCCTTACCAGCTTTACCGTCTTTTCTTCTATTCCTTCATATGGGATATACGCGTCGTTCTTGATCTCAATGTTGAGTATCATGTCTTTTTTCTTTATAAGCTCCAGTACTTCCTCCAGGAGCGGGATTTCATAAGTTCCTTCTTTTCCGTTGGCATAATTGAACCTCCTGAGTTCTTCATATGTCATGTCCTTTACGTATCCGTTCCCGTTGCTCGTCCTGTCTATCTTATAATCATGACAGACTACTATCTTCCCGTCCTTTGAAAGCTGGATGTCAAGTTCTATCCCGTCAGCTCCCATCTCAGCTGCCAGTTCAAAACTGGCCATGGTGTTCTCAGGCATATAACCCGAAGCTCCTCTGTGGGCATAAACGAGCGTATTGTAGATGCTTTTTTTCATGATTCCTCCACTATTCTTACAATATCCATGGGAGTCTTGGCTATCCAGTCTGCTCCCGCAGACTCCAGTTCCCCTTTGTCTGCGTATCCATATCTCACCCCAATGGTGAATATACCGGTTTCCTTTCCTCCTATGATATCGTGTTTTCTGTCTCCGATTATGACGGTCTCGCTTTCTTTAAGACCATGTTTATCCATTACGGTCCTTATAACCTCAGCTTTTGTTCCTCTTGTTCCATCAAGATCGCTTCCTGACACGAATTCAAAGAGATCATAGAGTCCGAAGTGCTTAAGAATGGCCTCCGTATAAACTGTAGGCTTCGATGTCGTGATAAATAGCCGGTATCCTTTATCCTTAAGGATTTTGAGCATCTCGGGAACGCCTTCATATACTTCGTTTTCCAGATAACCCACGTCTCCGAACCGCTCCTGATAGAACTTTAATCCCCTAAACGCAGTTTCCTCATCAAGAGAGAACTTTTCAGAAAAAGACTGTCTTATCGGCGGCCCGATCACCCAGAACATTTCACTGAATGCAGGCGGTTCAATCCCGAGTTTTTCAAGAGCATACTGAGCACTCTTTATTATTCCTTCCTTCGAATCGGTTAATGTCCCGTCTAGATCGAATAGTATGTTTCTGATCATCAGTATTCCTCGTAGTGCACCTTTTCCGGGAAGAACCTGTCCTTGGCCACATTTTCCTCATCGCTGTATCCGCAGACTATCACCCCAAGAGGGATTATGTCTTCAGGAATGTTGAATATCTTCCTCAGATCATTGCACCTCTCCTCGATCGGATAAACTCCGAGCCATACTCCGCCTAACCCTTCCTCCACTATCTGAAGCAGGATGTTCTCTATTGCAGCCGAGCAGTCCTGTACCCAGAAATCCTTGCCTCTTTCTTCCTTGTAATGGCTGAGATCTCCGCACATTATAAATACCGCACCTGCATCCTTGGCGAATTTGCCGTAAGGGCTAACGTCAGCGACCTTTTTCATCTTCTCCCTATCGGTCGTAACTACTATCTCCCATGGAAAAACAGCCATGGCGGAAGGTGCCAGCTGGGCCGCCCTTACTATCCTTTCGATCTTTTCCTTTTCGATTGGTTTATCTATATATTTCCTTATCGATCTTCTTTTAAAAATAAGTCCCTTCATATCATTTTTCCTTTCATTTATCATTAATACTGTCATCCTGTCCGAACCGCTTCTGGTAAACTCGGTCAGTCTCCTGAATCCCGCCTTCTCGTAAGCCCTCAAGCCTCTCAAGTTATCGATATCGGGATCGATGAGAACAGCATCGCAGTCTTTTTCCGAAAACAGATAGTCCTGAAGCATCATAAGTGTCTCAGGAGCGAGTCCTTTCCCTTGCATATCCTCTTCCCCTATGAATATATCTGCTGCAAAAGGCTTAAGATATCTGTTCAGGATCTGTTTATCCCTCAACCCATACTCATCTGTTACCGGATAAAACTGAATATACCCTATTTCTTTTCCCTTATATAAAATAAAGGAAGGGATCACTTGGTTCTCTCCCTTTATCCTTTTTTTATACTTTTCCATGACTTCTTCAATGGAACTTGGACGATACGAGTATGCAGCAAGCACATGGGGCTTGTTGAGCCATCTGTGCATCATCTCGTAGTCCTCCACGGTATCTTCCATATGCCTGAGCAGAAGATCTCCTCTTCTACTTATGACCTTCATCAATCGACTCCCTTGAAACCCTTTCCTATGATCTCACTGGTGGTAGTGATCGTAATAAAACTTGAAGGTGCTGCGAGCTTTATGAAATTCCTGAGATCTACAGCCTGGTTCTTCCTTGTGACCGTCATTATCACGGTCTTCTCCTGTCCTGTATATGCACCTTCTGCCTTGTAGACCGTTGCGCCTTTTGCAAGAGTATGTTCGATATAATCAAGGATCGGTTCCGGATTATCGGTAACTATCGTAAAGAATTTACTCCTGTTTATGACTTCTATCACGGAGTCGATCACAAGAGATTTCGTGACCAGTCCGACAACAGAATAGAGCCCGGTCTTAACGTCATATACCAAAAAAGAAATGACCGCAACCAGTGCATCGGCAAAGAACAGTGCGGTTCCGAGATCTGCCTTGGAATACTTTTTGAGGATCAGGGCAATTATGTCCGTCCCTCCGCTCGAAGAGTTGAGATTGAACAGTATCGCAGACCCTACTGCAGGAACGGCTATGGCAAATATCAGTTCCAGCATGGGCTGGTCAGTTATTGGCTTTTCGATCGGGAATAAAGCATCGGCGATCGAGAGGCCAAACGTGAACAGAAGGCTCGCATATATTGATTTCACTCCGAAGTCCTTACCAAGCACAAAGAAGCTTATTATCAGCAGCAACACATTCAGCACCAGGTTTATGGTGCTGGTATGGATCCCCGTAAGTCCGTTCACGATTATGGATATTCCTGCCACCCCGCCGAAAGAAAAATGGTTAGGGAACTTGAACACGTGGTTCCCGAGGATCAAAAGCAGCGTGGCAAGTGTTATCATCAGGTAGTCCCTGATTGTTTCCGAACTGATTTTCTTTTTTTCTTCCATATCCGTATCTCCCTGTAACTAATCCATATAAAGATTATATCATCTGAGGCTTTCAAGGACACTTATGTTCTTTTCTCACAATGAAAATGCCCTTCATATAAGAAGGGCATCGTTTTTATTAGAGCAGATGTGCTATGCAGTCCTCTCTGTCTCTGTTCATCAGGAGTACCGGCGGTATGTCGAAAACCGTCTTGCATCCATAATCTCCTTTTAAGCTCAGTCTGTAGACCGCTCTCGCAAACGCAGCGATGACCGATGACGTGAACTCCGGGTTGGAGTCGAGGTCGAGCCTGTATTCGATCACATGCTTGTTCTCTCCGTTACCGGTCTTCCCGGATCTGAAGACATAGCCCCCGTGATTTATCCTGGAATGTTTCTCCTTCATCTCCTCAGCTGTGATGAAGGTCACAGTTGTGTCATAATCCGAGAAGTAGTTCGGCATCTCCTTTATCTCCTTCTCGATCCTCTCCAGATCAGCACCTTCTTCCGCCACGACATAGCAGTCTCTTATGTGCTTTTCTCTTGTGGTCAGTTCCGGGTCCTCTCCGTTCCTGACTCTTTCCATGGCTGATTCCACCGGAATGGTATACTGTCTTGCGTCCTTTACTCCCTTGATCCGCCTTATGGCATCTGAATGCCCCTGACTCACTCCCGGTCCCCAGAAGGTATAGTCCTTACCATCGGGAAGAACGGCGTTCCCGTACAGACGCATGAGCGAGAACATACCGGGATCCCATCCGCAGGAGATGAGTGCAGTATGTCCGGAAGCCTTGGCAGCCTCATCCACATTCTTATAATGAAGAGGTATATTTGCATGGGTATCAAAGCTATCGATGACGTTGAAATGTTCTGCCAGTTTGGGGGTCTGGACGGGCAGGTCTGTTGCGCTTCCGCCGCAGATGACCATTACGTCTATACAGTCCTTGTAATCAAGTACATTATCCGCTTTTACTACAGGCACTCCCTCAGTATTAATGCTGACAGTGGCAGGATCTCTCCTCGTGAATACTGCTGCAAGCTCCAGATCATCATTCTGTTTTATAGCATTCTCTATTCCTCTTCCGAGATTTCCGTATCCGTAAATTCCAATCTTCATGCTCTTATCTCCTTTTTGATAAATAATCTTAAAGCCTTTACCAGGCTGTCCTTACTCTTTCATATTCTCTCTCATATACTATGAGGAGCGATCCTTTCATGAGTACTATCTCTGCATCAAGTCCCATAAGCTCATTGCTGAGCCCGAGAGGATACGCTGCAGAAAGATCGGTATCAAATATATTGTACTTGAATCCCTTGAGACTCACGCCCTCCGCTCCTCCTCCATATGCGAATATGCTGATAAAACCCTTGTTTCCTTTTTCCAGTTTCAGCGTTCCAGGTCCCATCACGGTAGATATGTTCTGCTGCCCTAAAAGCCATCCTCTTGCTCCATGTTCAACAAGGTATGCAAGAGTCTGCAGGTTTGCTATGGTATGATCCGCCCTGCCTCCGGTACCACCGTATATCAAAAACTCCCTGTAGCCTCTCTTAAGACCTTCATCCACTGCCGCAAGAGTATCACTGAGATCCTTGACCTCCGGCAGGATCACAAGATCATATCCTTCCGGTCTTGAACCAAGAGAATCGAAATCTCCAAGCAGTATGTCGGGCATCTGACCTTCTTTCAGGTTTCGCAGACCGGCATCAGCAGCAATGAGAATATCATCGGGTCCTATTTCAATATCGTATCCGTAAAGAGGGCCTGCACCCACTATATGGCATTTTCTGTCGTGTGTTCTCTCGGGTAAGTTCATATTACAGCAGTTCCTCAAATGATGTGATATATACGTCAGCCGTCTCTCTGATCTTGTCTGCAGAATGTCTTGCGACCTCATCTTCTACCCCTACTGTATAAAGTCCTGCTCCGACGGTTGTGACTACACAGTGAAGTGCATCCTCGAACACCACACAGTCCTTCATGTCCGTAGCTCCAAGTTTCTCAAACGTCCTGAGATATATCTCCGGAGTATTCTTGTCCAGTTTCTCCTCTGTGCAGGTCACTATGAGATCGAATCTGTCATACAGTCCGAATTTTCTGAGCACCGGATCAGCTATCTCCCTGTCCGTTGCCGTGACTATGGCGCTCTTTATCCCCTTTTTATGCAGTTTGTCCAGATACCTGTCTATTGCTTCCTTGGGTCTGGCATCTCTCATATACTGTTCAAGTGCTTCCTCATTGATGATGTCGATCATCTCCTGGTTTGAATATGGAAAACCAAACCTGTCGATCAGATAATCCGCAGTATCTTCCATGTTTAGTGTGAGTATGTCGCTTCTCACCGAAAGATCATTCCCAATGTCCAGTTTTTTCAACACATCATCGATAAGCCTGTCCCAGATAAACATGGAATCGAGAACTGTTCCGTCCATATCAAAGACTGCATACTTGAATTCCTTCAAAACCGATCTCCTTCCTTTCATCCATATCGTGTTAATTATAATTCTATTTTGTCGATTCTTACAGAATATTTATGATAGTTGCATAAATATGCATAAATAGTGCCGAATAAATAAAAATTATTCATTGACAATTATGGGTGAGGGGATTATTTTATACCTACTATAGTTTGTATCAAATTTTTTTAGGAGGAATTATGAAAAAACTGGTACGCATACTGGCAGTAATGATGATCGCAGTCCTTCTGCTTTCAGTCGCTTCCTGCAAGAAAAAAGAAAAAGTATATACAGTAGGAATTCTTCAGCAGCTCGAGCATCCGGCTCTCGACCTTGCAACAGAAGGTTTTGAGCAGGCTTTGAAGGATCTTCTCGGAGATAAAGTAGTATTTGACTATAAAAACGCTCAGAATGATCCTGCTAACTGTGCGACCATCGCCACGAAGTTCGTCAACGATAACGTCGACCTCATCATGGCAAACGCCACAACTGCGCTCACATCCTGCGCTGCAGCTACATCCAAGATCCCGATCGTCGGAACATCCATCACGGACTACGTCTCCGCAGGAGTCATAGAATCCAACGACAAGCCCGGCACCAACGTTACGGGCGCATCTGACCTTGCTCCTATAGATCAGCAGATAGAGCTTCTTACAATGATCGCTCCTGATGTCAAGTCCGTAGGTATCCTCTACTGCTCAAGTGAGTCCAACTCCATTTTCCAGGCAGAACTCGCAGAGAAGGCATTGAAGGAAAAGAATATCGAAGTCAAGATATATACCGTATCCGATTCAAATGAGATACAGGCAGTAGTCACAAAGGCAGTCGATGAAGTTGAAGCCATCTACATCCCTACTGACAACACCATTGCTGACAATATGGAAGTAGTTAAGAACATAACCATTCCCGCTAAGATCCCGGTGATCTGCGGTGAGGAGAACATGTGCAAGAACGGCGGACTGGCAACTCTGTCCATCAGTTACTATGACATGGGATATGAAGCAGGAAAGGTCGCTTACGAGATCCTCGTAAACGGCGCTGATCCGGCAACCACCCCTATAGTCTATGCAGCAAAAGTAACCCTTGAATACAACAAGGAAGTCGCAGAGCTTCTGGGAATCGAGATCCCCGAAGGAATCGTTCCGATCGAGTGATCGAACAAATAAGTCCATAACGGTATCCTTCCCATGAGGGATACCGTTTATTTTTACCGGCAGTTAAGTATAATATATTGGTAAAAACAATAACAAACCACAGCTGGAGACATCATGAATATCGTTTCATTAATCAAGTCCCTTCCGGGCGCATGCTCTCAGGGACTAATATGGGGACTGCTTGGGATAGGAGTATATATAACTTTCAGAGTACTCGATTATTCCGATATGACCGTTGACGGAAGCATGGCCACCGGAGCCGCTGTTGCGGTGATGGCGATGCTCGGCGGTATGAACCCGTATCTTGCTCTGCTCCTTGCTCTGATAGCAGGCATGGCGACCGGGCTCATAACGGGTTTTCTCCATACAGTACTTGGTATCCCTGCCATACTCTCCGGGATACTGACCCAGATCGGACTCTATTCCATCAACATGAGGATACTCGGAAAATCCAATCAGGCCATAAGCGTCGACAAGTATGACCTTATCGTAAGCCTGAGATATATACCGAGTGCAATCATAGTGAGCCTTTTATTCTGCATCGTCATCATAGCCATCCTCTACTGGTTCTTCGGAACAGAGGTGGGACATTCCATAAGAGCGACCGGCAACAATCCAAACATGGCAAGGGCCCAGGGCATCAACACCAACCTCAACAAGGTCATGGGCCTCACTATCTCGAATGGGCTCGTTGCTCTTTCAGGTGCTCTTTATGCACAGTATCAGGGCAGTGCTGACGTCAATATGGGAAGAGGTGCAATAGTAATCGGACTTGCAGCCATCATCATGAGTGAAGTTATTTTCGGAAGGATCTTCCATAACTTTGCTCTTAAGCTTTTTGCTGTCGTTCTTGGATCGATCCTATACTTCATGATCATATCCCTTGTCCTCCAGCTGGGACTTTCTACGACAGACCTCAAGCTCTTCTCTGCAATAGTGGTCGCAACGTTCCTTGCATTTCCCTATCTTAAGAAGACCATCTCTGAAAAGAGAGTCAGGAGGACGAACTGATGCTGATCCTTGAAAACGTAACGAAGACATTCAACCGCGGAACGGTAAATGAAAAGGTGGCTCTCGATTCCCTGAACCTGACAATAAACGACGGAGAGTTCGTCACCGTCATAGGTGGAAACGGAAGCGGAAAGTCCACCACACTCAATGCGATAGCAGGTGTATTCCCCATTGATTCCGGAAGGATAATACTTGACGGAGAGGACATCACCTCTCTGTCCGAACACAAGAGAGCGAAATACCTCGGACGCGTGTTCCAGGACCCTATGACCGGTACGGCCGGTAATATGAATATAGAAGAGAATCTGGCTCTGGCTGACAGAAGAGGTAAGAAGAGAAAACTGCTATGGGCCATCAGACAAAAGGACCGTGAGAAGTATAAGGAAAAACTAAAGGAACTGGGACTCGGACTTGAAGACAGGACGGAAGCCAAAGTCGGACTCCTCTCGGGTGGGCAGAGGCAGGCTCTTACATTGATCATGGCCTCTTTACAGAAACCGAAGCTCATACTCCTTGATGAGCACACAGCTGCACTGGACCCGAAAACGGCCCAGATAGTCCTCACGATCTCCAATAAGATCATCAGAGAGAACAATCTGACGGCTCTTATGGTCACCCACAACATGAGAGACGCCATCGATTACGGAGACCGGCTTCTTATGTTCCATGAAGGAAAGATAATCCTCGACATCTCCGGAGAAGAGAAGAAAAAGCTCACGGTTGAGGCCCTTCTCAAGGCCTTTGAAAGAGTCTCGGGGACCGAGTTCACAAGCGACAGGGACCTCCTGAACTGAGGAAGTACGATATACTCTGTTATTGAAAACACAGCAATAATAGAGTATATTTTTTATTAAGAAAAATTATAAACAGGAGATCACTATGGCTGAAAAAAAGGAACATAAAATCGTCCAGTCGGAAGTAGAAGTTACTGCCGACGGAAAGAAGATAACCGCTGCTAAGCCAGTAGGCAACAGCAAAGCTCTAAGGATAGGCGCCATCTGTTTATGGGTGCTTGGACTTGTCTTCGAGATCCTTGCAATTCTCGTTGTGGTAGGAAAACTCAATCTCAAGTTCATGCCTACCGTATGGCAGCTCATCTTATTCCTTGTCCTGGATCTTATATGCGTCATCATCGCATCCCAGATGTGGAAGAAGGCAAATCATATCTCCCCGATGTCCGAAAAGAACAAGTTCCTTTTCTGGCTGTGGAACAATATGGGTGTCATAGCAAGCCTCGTGTGCTTTGCTCCGATCATAATAATCCTTCTCACCAATAAGGATCTGGACAAGAAGACCAAGACCATCGCTACAGTAGTTGCGATCATCGCTCTTCTCATAGCCGGAGTAGCAAGCTATGACTTCAATCCTGTTTCCAAGGAACAGCAGGAAGCTGCTATGACTGAGCTCGGAGATACTGTTGTTTATTGGGCACCTTTCGGAAAGGTATACCATACTCATTCCGACTGCGGATCGCTCAACCAGACAGACACACTTACGAGCGGTACTGTGGAACAGGCCATTGCAGAGGGACGTACAAGGATCTGTAAACATTGTGCACACAGGGACAACATTACCGATCTTCCTTCTGATGAATGAGATCTTAACCGGCTACAATGAACAGGGTGCCCTAAACAGGCACCCTGTTTCTTTTGCCACCGCGATTCAGTTTTTAATAATTTATAAAAATCTTTTTTGGGGGGACGCTTTTTTACATAAATATGTCTATAATATCAAGAGGGCTTAAAAAATGATAAGTTAGCAAGTACTTACCATTCCTCTTTAAAGTAAACTACAGGTCAAGATCGTATGATATACAGCAATTCTCCAAAGCGCCGTCCGGTCAGCAGAAGCTCTCATGAGAGCAGAAACAACAGGGCCATCAATAAGAACAGGCATTCCATCCGTGAGCTTACAGTAAAACAGAGCTATCTGCTAATGCTCTTCTATCCGCTTATGTTCCTCTATTTCGAGTTCCTTATGAAACTCTTCCTGGGAAGGAACGTATTCGAGGGTGGATACTTCGTTTTCTTCTTTTCCCTTTCTGCAGGGATGTTCTTCTATTTCATTTGCAATATCTGGAAGAAATATAAGCTGGTAAGGACTCTCAACATCATCGTAATATCTCTTTTTGCTTTTGTATTCCTTCTTGAGTTCTTCCTCAACCAGTTCTTCACGTTCTTCATGGGTATAAATGCGATCCTGAACTCCGGCGGAGACATGGTGAAGAGCTATCTCGGAACAGCTGTAGTCATAGTCCTTAAGGGATTGTATGTGGTCATACTCTATGCCATACCACTTGTGCTGTACTGTATATTCTTCAAGGGAGTGACCTCAAGAAGAGCTTCTTCACTCCTCACAAAGGTTCTGCCGGTCTTTTTCTGGATCATATTCTATGTCATAGCTCTTATCGGAGTATATGCATTTTCCGGAGGCATTGTTACATATCAAGAATACTATACTTCCGAATACAACATCTCCGAATCCTCTTACAGATTCGGTCTGGTAACGGGAACTAGACTTGATATCCAGTATTTCATATTCGGTACTCCAAAGGGCAAGGACGAAGGCGACGATATAATAGTGTTCCCAAGCGAGTCTGAAATGTCAGGTACATCATCAACCTCGTCATCGTCATCTGTTGATCCTTCTTCATCTGTCATTCCTTCTCCAAAGATAGAATATGGCTACAATGTCATGGACATAGATTTCGATACTCTTATCTCAAAGGCAAAGAATGATACCGTAAAATCGATGCACGAGTATTTCTCTGCACAAAGACCGACTCAGCAGAATGAGTTTACGGGCAAATTCAAGGGAAAAAACCTGATCGTCATTACGGCTGAAGCTTTCTCATGGTGGGCAGTGAATGAAAAGTATACTCCTACACTCTACAGGATGATGACGAAGGGCATCTATTTCACAAATTACTATCAGCCTGCATGGGGATACAGCACCTCCGACGGTGAGTATTCACACCTGACCGGACTGGTCCCGAAGGGCGGAGTCCAGAGTATCTATGAGTCCAGAAAGAACAACCTTTATTTCACTCTCGGACATCAGTCCCAGAGACTCGGATACTTCACGCGCGCATATCATAACAACTCATATACCTATTACAAACGTAATGAGACACACGTTAACCTCGGTTACGAGAAGTTCATCGCTATGGGCAATGGACTTCCGAAGATAGACAAGGTATGGCCGAGAAGTGACCTCCAGCTCATGGAAGTGACCGTAGATGACTATATCGACAAACAACCCTTCAGCATATATTATATGACCGTAAGCGGACATGCCCAGTATACATGGGTAGGTAACTACATGTCATATAAGCACAAAAATGACGTTGCGGACCTGAATCTCTCTGAAAATGCCGCTGCTTATGTTGCATGCAATATGGAACTCGATCTTGCTATGAAATACCTCATAGAAAGACTTGAGGAAGCGGGAATCGCAGATGATACCGTTATAGTTCTTACAGGAGACCATTATCCCTATGGCCTTGAGAGCAATACGGGGTATAAATACAAGAACTTTGACGAGCTCAACGGAAGTCCTGTCGAGACAAATATTGGAATACACAAGAACTGTCTTATCATCTGGAGCGGCTGTCTTGAAAAGGAAGAACCCATTCAGGTCGATGAGCCCACATACAGTCTCGATATTCTCCCGACGGTATCAAACCTCTTTGGAATGGAATACGACTCCAGGCTCCTCGTCGGCAGAGACGTGTTTGCAAAGAATACCACACCACTCGTTCTATTCAGAAACTACAGTTGGATCACCGACAAAGGTTATTACAATGCTCTGACACAGGAATTTACTCCTGCAGATGAGTCCATAACCGTAGATGAAGAATACATAAAGACCATATCGGCAATAGTAAAGAACAAGGTAAAATATTCAAAGTACATACTCGAGCAGAATTATTACAATATTCTGTTCAAATAGAGAGATTATGAAGAAGTTGCTTATAGTGATGAATCCCGTTTCAGGAAAGCTGAAAGGGGTCAAAAACAAAGACCTGATCGAAAGATCTTTTTCGGAAATATACGACACCAGACTGATGCTGACGGAAAGAAAGGGCGACGGCACCAGGATAGCTGCCGAGAATGTCCGTGATTTCGACATGATCGCTGCCTGCGGAGGAGACGGAACCATAAATGAAGTAATGGAAGCCCTTCTTGCTCTTCCAAGAGAAGAGCGCCCACCTCTCTACTGTATCCCTGCAGGAACCACAAACCTCCTGGGCGACACACTCGGATTCCCGAAACAGATACCCGAGACTCTCTCTCTTCTTCGTGATACAGAGCCGCACCCTTTTGATGTAGGCTTTTTTGGAGATGTCTGCTTTGGCAGCGTGGTCTCTTTCGGAGCTTTCACCGATTCTTCCTATGCCACCTCCCAGAAACTTAAAAACACATTGGGATATGGCGCATATGTTTTCGGTGGAGCAAAGAGCCTTTTCAATATAAAGGACTACCATATGAAGATCATTTCTGATGAAGTTGAGGTGGAGGACGATTTTATCTTCGGAGCCATATCCAACTGCAATGCCGTGGGCGGCATCATAAGATTTCAGGACGGCACGGTACAGGTCAATGACGGAGTATACGAAGTCATGCTCATAAAGAAGATACATTCCATCGGCAGCTTTTTCGATGTATTCAGGGCTGTCACTTCAAGAGATTATTCAAACTGTCCTTCTGTCGTATGCTTCCAGACCGATAAGGTCAGGATAGAGACCCCTATCAAGCTCCCATGGACTATAGACGGAGAATACAAAGGAGACTTTTCTGACATTGACATACGCATAGAAAAAAGTGCACTGGATCTCTATTACTGAGGATCCGGTATATAAAAGAAGAGGCGTTCATCGAACGCCTCTTCTTTTTACGTTTATCAAAACTTCCATGGTTCCAGAGTCTCTCCTTTTACCAGAAAACTCTCCTTTGCCAGTTTTGCAAGCGGAAGATCGGAATGTGAATCTGAATAAAACTTGTCGATCTCTCCCTCCGGGAAATGCTCCCTGAATACTCTTACCTTCTCCACATCATGACAGTTTATTCCATCATATTTTCCTGTTTTTTTATCAACTTTTGAAGCATAGGCGTATTTCACGCCCAACCTTGAACAGATGGATTTTATTATAAACTCCGGAGAAGCTGATATGACGACATCATCTTCTCTTCTCTGGTCCAGATACCATTTGTGGATATATTTCTCATGAGAATCCCAGAATTCTTCGACTTCCCTGTCTATATCATCGATCTCTCTTAGGAACAGATAGAAGACTTCTTTCATACGAGTCTTGTCCCATATCTTAAGCACATACTTCAGCGCAGCCATTCCCTGCTTCAATATGTATTTCAATACTGATGGATGTCTCTTTAGCGTGTACTTATAAAAATCCCATGTGCTGTCATGGTCATATATGGTTTTGTCAAAATCGTATACGTTCATCTGTACCTCTCGGAATATGTCAGTGTAATCTGTAGTAGTTGATCAGACAGCCATCTATTATTATCTGGCGTTCGTCTTCCGTAAGGGGACCTGTAGCCGTCATGAAAGGTATGACCTGACCGTCTTTCTTGATGCAATATGCCTGAATCTCTTCCTTGTTCTCGGCTATTGCCTTCCTTATATCGGGAACGAATATATGATCTCCATTTTCTATGATCTCAGGATCGTCTATCAGGAATGGTACCATTCCCCAGTTGATGCAGTTGGAACGATAACGTTTTGTTGCATACTGCCTTGCAAAGTTTGCTGATGCCCCGAGAACCCTCTGACACGATGCGGCCTGTTCCCTCGCTGAGCCATCACCGGGCATGTTGGCAAAGATGGTAGAACCTATGTTTGTCTTTACAGGATCCACACTTATTCCGACCTTTTTCAGGGAATCATATACTTTCATGATCTCGTCCGGAATGACTCCTTCCTCAATGCGGGCCCTGTCCATGCTCCTGACTTCCTTACTCCTTCCTGCATAGAGGGGGTCTCTCTTAAAAAGAGCAAAGTCTGAAAGTCTTTCCGGGTTCGACCGATAGCTCGAAGTCTCTCCGGATGGGATGAGTTCATCCGTAGTCGTCACAGGATCATCTATATAGCTGCACACTCTTAAGAGCATGTCATCTGACATCTCAGGCATATCAGGCCAGTCCTTTATGTTCGGGCCGAAGAACAGGTCCTTCTCCGGTTCAGGTCTTCCCCACCCGTTGAATATCCTGGTCTCATATATACGGCTGTCAAATTCATATTCAGGAACACTGTACTCTATGTCAAGATCCGTTGCAGCAGTGAGTATACCTCCCGCAGCAGCAGTAGCAGCTATCGAACGGCTGTCCATAAGGGCAACTGCAGCCATCTGGCCTTCATCAGGTTTCGAGCCTTCTCGATTCGGGAAGTTCCTCGTGGTATGTCTTATCGAAAACTCTCCGTTTGCAGGACAGTCACCTGCTCCAAAGCACGGTCCGCAGAAACACTCTCTTATAACGGCACCTGCAGAAATAAGGTCGGAAACTGCTCCGTTCTTAACAAGAGCTGCGAGAGTGGGCATGCTTCCGGGATAGATGCTCAGGCTGAAAGCTCCGTTACCGATGGTTCTTCCCCTCAGGATGTCAGTTGCTGCCATTATTCCGTCAAATGTTCCTCCTGAACAGCCAGCTATCTCTCCCTGCTGAACTTCTATCTGTCCGTCTGATCTTAGCTTGCTCATCAGGTCGAAAGAAGCTCCCTTTATCTGTCTGTTCATGTTGACCTCAGTCTCATGAAGTATATCGGCAGCATTCTCCTTCAGTTCCCTTATTGTATAGATATTTGAAGGATGCATCGGAAGGGCTATGGTACACTCGATCGTGGAAAGATCGACATATACGCATCCGTCATAGTATGCAACAGCTCCCGGACGGACCTCATGATAGTCATTTGGACGCCCGACGAGCCTGTAATATCTTTCAGTCTCCTCATCTGTCATCCATATTGAGCTCCAGCATGTGGTCTCAGTGGTCATGACATCTATGGCGTTCCTGTATTCTATGGACAGTTCATGTATTCCAGGACCTACAAACTCCATGACCTTGTTCTTGACATATCCGCTCTTATACACCGCTCCTACGATCGACAATGCCACATCCTGCGGTCCTACACCGGGTTTTGGTTTTCCGGTAAGATATATTGCTATTGTCTCCGGGCGAGTAAAATCATACGTTCTGTTCAGAAGCTGCTTTGCAAGTTCTCCACCGCCTTCTCCCACTGCCATACAGCCAAGTGCACCGTATCTGGTATGAGAGTCTGAGCCGAGGATCATCTTTCCGCTCCCGGCCATGAGTTCTCTGTTTATACTGTGGATGTTGCCGAGATTCACAGGAACGTAGATGCCTCCATATTTATGGGCAGCTGAGAGAGCAAACTTATGGTCATCCTCATTTATGGTCCCTCCGACTGCACAGAGACTGTTGTGACAGTTTGTAAGAATATATGGTATGGGAAACTCCTTGAGACCTGAAGCCCTTGCTGTCTGTATAATACCCACATAGGTTATGTCATGGCTCGTAAGACTATCGAATTTAAGTCTCAGATGCTCCATGTCGTCTGAGATGTTATGAGCCTTGAGTATCCCGTAAGCCATCGTATTCTTGGAAGCCTCTTTTTTTGCGGCTTCTCCAAAGAGGACATCTCCTGACGGATTCCTTACCGACATTCCTGTAAAAGAAGTCATCTCTTCAAGAGTATCGAACACCTTCTCTCCTTTTGTTACAAATACTCCTTTTTCGAATAGTCTTATCATTTCCTGCACCTCTGAGGTAATAATTGACCATTTACGGTCTTTATATCTTTGATTTTAATGCTTTTACAAAAACAGATAAACCCTTGTTTTGACCATATTCAGAGCTTTTCTAGAGTGCTCAGGATATAGTCTGTGAATTCCATACAGGTCGCTCCGTCCTTGTGGCCGGTAACCACCACTTTCTTTTCAGTATCACAACATATCTCCATTGCCTTTTCAAGTCTGTCGGCCTTGTCATTAAGTCCTACATGCCTAAGCATGAACTCCGCAGCCTTGATGATGCTGGTTGGGTTGGAGTAATCTCCCTCTCCCCTTTCTATTTTCCTCGGAGCGGACCCGTGAATCGCCTCGAACATTGCATACTGATCTCCGATGTTTGAGCTTCCTGCCGTTCCGACCCCGCCCTGAAGTTGAGCTGCCTCGTCGGTGATGATGTCTCCGTAAAGGTTTGGAAGCACAAATACTTCATAATCCTTCTGGCGATATGGGTCTATGAGACTGGCTGTCACTATGTCAGCTATATAGTCACTTGCAGTTATGCCCGGATAATCCTCAGCCACTTCGTGACATATCCGTGCAAAGTTCCCGTCTGTTTTCTTTATGACATTGTTCTTGGTAACTATCGCGACCTTGGTCTTTCCATTGCTTTTTGCGTATTCAAAAGCTGCTCTTGCTATCCTTCTGGTCCCGGCTTCCGTGGTGACCTTGAAATCCATGGAAAGTTTGCCCGGGATCTCCAGTCCGTCTCCTCCGAGGGCATATTCTCCTTCCGTATTCTCACGGAAGAAACACCAGTCTATCCCAAGCTCAGGGACTTTTACAGGCCTGACGTTCGCATACAGATCCAGTTCCCTTCTCAGTTTTACATTTGCACTGCCGAGTGTATTAGCCCCCTGTGGTGTGGTTGTAGGGCCTTTTAGGAGAACATCACATTTTTTGATCTCTTCCAGTACATCGTCCGGAACTGCCTTATTCTTTTCAAGCCTGTTCTCAAGGGTAAGTCCATTTATCTCCCTTATTTCCACTCTGCCTGCAGCGATCTCTTCAGATAACAGGCTTGTTATGACGGTCTTTGCAGAGTCCATTATTATCGGTCCAATGCCGTCTCCTCCGCATACTCCTATCACGATCTTCTCCAGATTCGAGAAATCCTTTGCCGGAGCAGCCGTCTCCATCCTATCTTCTCTTTCAAGCTGTCCTCTGAGCAGTTCCCTGAAGTGAACCGCAGCTCTGTCCAAAATCTCTTCATACCTGTTCTTCATCGTACTGCCCACCTTTTCCTTATTCCTGAATGCCTTTTATATTGTCTCTGGCATTTATAACATGCTGTGTCATCCTGGAACGTGCAAGTTCAGGCTCATGAGCCATCAAAGCCTCCAGTATTGCAATGTGTTCCTGATATGACTGTGTTGCCCTGCTCTTCTTGCTGAGCGAAGCCTTACGGAACTTGGTCATCTTTCTATGCATGGCCAGCAGAGTATCACAGTATGCCATGCTGCCACAGCTCTCGTATACTAGTTCGTGGAATCTGGAGTCCATGTCCTTGATGTCATCTGCATATTCTCCAGTGGTCCCTGTCCTCTCTATATAGAAGCGCTGAAGTTCCAATGTGTCCTGCATCTCCTTAAGCTGTTCATCAGTCACATGTTCCGCAGCTCGTGATGCAGCTATCCCCTCCAGCTGGATCCTGATGTCATACATGTCGAGCATGTCTTCCCTGCTGATGCCTATTATCTCGATCCCTCTGCCGTTATCCTTTATGATATGCTCCTGCTCGAGTCTCCTTAGTGCTTCCCTTACGGGCGTTCTGCTTACTCCCAGTTCCTGGGATAATTTCAGTTCGCTGGTGATCTCTCCTCTCTGATACTTTCCACTCAGGATCTCCTTCTCAAGCTGCTCAAAAATCTGATCCGCTATGGAAACAGTTCTGTGATCTCTTAATACTGTCATGTTCGGTACCTCCGGTAATATTTCTGTTTCACTTATGCCTGTCTTTTATAGAATCCATCGGAGAATTCCTCTATCTTGCCTTCAAGCTCCTCGGTCGAAAGAGTCGATGTTCTTCCCCCGGCATATTCGCTATCCACCCAGTCCTTCAACATATGTACTATCGGATCCTGCTTGTCTATCTTTGCGTCTCCCTTGAGATGATAATTCTGGTTCATCCAGTATGCTATCCCGGCAAGACCCGAGTTCTTGTTGATCATCACCATAGCAGGACGGTTAAGGAGTTTCTCTGTATCGAAGATGTTATATATCTCCTCATCCTTGAGGAGTCCGTCAGCATGGATGCCTGCGCGGGTGAGATTGAAGTTCCTTCCCACGAAAGGAGTCATTGGAGGAAGCTTGTAGCCTATCTCATTCCTGTAATAATCGCCTATTTCAGTAATGACCGTCGGATCCATCCCGTCCATAGAGCCTCTTAATGAAGCATATTCGAAGACCATGGCCTCCAGCGGCACGTTTCCGGTTCTTTCTCCTATTCCCAGGAGGGTGCAGTTTACGGCACAGGCACCGTAGAGCCAGGCTGTGGAAGCATTTGCCACTGCCTTATAGAAATCGTTATGTCCGTGCCATTCGAGCATCTCGCTCTCTACATCCGAATAATGCTGAAGACCATAGACTATGCCTGCAACGGATCTTGGCAAAGCAACTTCCGTATACGGCACGCCGTATCCCATTGTATCGCATGCCCGTATACGTACTGGGATGCCTGCCTCTTTTGAAAGCTTCGTGAGTTCATTCACGAAAGGAACCACGAAACCGTAGAAATCTGCTCGGGTTATGTCCTCAAGATGACAGCGTGGCATGACACCTGCATCGAATGCGTCTTTCACTGTCGCCAGGTACATCTCCATCGCCTGTTTACGCGTCATCTTCAGTTTCTTGAATATATGATAGTCAGAGCAGGAAACGAGTATCCCCGTTTCTCTTATTCCAAGATCCTTCACCAGTTTGAAGTCTTCTCTCGAAGCTCTTATCCACGAAGTGATCTCTGGAAAGCGTAACCCGAGCTCCTGACACTGACGAATAGCTTCTCTGTCACGATCGCTGTATACAAAAAATTCGGTCTGACGGATTATCCCATAAGGTCCGCCGAGCTTGCTCATAAGCTTATACAGATCTACTATCTGCTTTACCGTATACGGGTTTATGGATTGCTGTCCGTCACGAAATGTTGTATCCGTTATCCATATCTCTTCAGGCATGTTCATTGGCACGCGCCTGTGGTTGAACGCGACCTTGGGTACTTCTTCATAACTGTACACATCTCTATAGAGGTTAGGGTTCTCCACATCCTGAAGGGAATATCTATACTGATTCTGCTCCAGCAGATTAGTCTTTTTCGATAATTCAAGCATCTGTTTACCTCCTTCTTGAAAGCGGCATCTTTTGGGTGCGCTCAGTGTATAATTGTATACATGTATACAATTATACACTTACGTGAGATATTGTAAAGAGCCTAACAAAAAAAGCCTTTCGCCTGTTCTTCAGGCAAAAAGGCTTTTTGATTTGTTCCGGTCTTATTGGCACGTTGTCTTCTATAGGTCAGCCTATTATCTGTATCTCTCTCGGATAGCTGTTCAGGACTTCACATCCATCCTTTGTCACTAGTACCAGATCCTCGATCCTGACTCCGAATTTACCGGGAAGATAGATGCCGGGCTCTATGCTGAAAGTCATTCCCTCTTCCACTGTTCCGGTATTCGAAGCAGATACGGAAGGTTCTTCATGAAGCTGCATTCCGATATTGTGACCGAGTCTGTGAGTAAAATACTCTCCATACCCCATCTCGGTAATATAATCCCTTGCTGCGGCATCCACGTCACAGAATCTCACTCCAGGTTTCACCGCTGCCTTGCCCCTTCTGTTTGCTTCCTTGACTATCTCATATACCTTTCTCTCTTCTTCAGAAACTTCCTTATAGAAAAAAGTCCTTGTCATATCTGAGAAATATCCGTTTGTTTCCTGGCCGGCATCGACAAGCACCACACCGGGGCTTATTACTGTATCGCTGTTTACGTGATGGGGATCAGCTGCTCCAGGTCCGAATCCCACGAGCGGGGCCCAGGGCTCTCCAACTTTCTTGTATTCTGCTATAAGAAGGTCCGCGAGCTCCAGTTCCGTCATTCCCGGTCTTATGAGTTCCGGAACTTTTGCGATTATCTCATCGTTAAGAACGGAAGCTCTTCTCATGAGTTCCTTTTCATCTTCTCCCTTTATCATCCTCAGTTCCTCTACGACATAAGAACCCACTTTTGGAACGATGTCGTTTCTCTGTTCGAGGAGCTGTATCAGGAACTGGGAGTAAAGGAACCTGTCTATCCCTATCTTTCCGGAAGGCAGGAAACGTGCCAGCCCTTCCGTCGCTATATCCGTATCATCATGATATACTACATCAAAACTCTCATCTCCCGAAACGGGAAACAGCCTGTTAATGAAGAGTATGCTCTTTCCTTCTTTCGGAACCGCAAGAGCCATGAGTCTCTCCCCAACATGGACGAAATTCCTGTTGAGCAGGTATCTGATAGATGTGGGCTCACAGATTACTGCGGCCTCAAGCCCTGTTTTCCTGATCTTATCCTGTACTCCTAACAGCCTCTCTGAATATATGCTCATGAATAAACCTCCTATTATCCTGCTATCCTTGTTACGTCAAACCCTTCTCCATGGACTTCGTTAGACTCCAGTATGATGGTGAATGCGTTCTCATCCACCTTCTTTATCGCTGTCTCTATAAGGAACATCTGCTTATTATTGCAGGCACAGAGCACCATCTGTTTTGGTTCCATCTTATATGCGCCTTTTACGTCCACAAGAGTAGCTCCTCTCTCCGTCACCTCATCTATCGCCTTTGCCACTTCGGATCCCTTCTCGGTGATCACCAGAGCAAGCTTTCCTGCATTAACTCCGAACATCATCTTGTCTATCACGGTATTTGTGACATAGCTGATTATAAGGCCGTACATGATTCCGTCAACGTCCTGCATGATGAGACCGCCTGCCACAACAATGAGCCCGTCTACGAAGAAAAGTATCTTTCCGAGCGATATGTGCGGGAAAATAGCCTTTATATATACTGATACGAAATCCGTTCCTCCCGTCGACGCGTTTCTCATGTAGATGATCGCGTATCCGAAGCCTCCAAGGACCCCTGAACTTAAAGCCGACAGCATCATGCTGCCCTTATATACTGGAAGAATCGGGGCCAGATAGTCCGTTGCAAGTGAATAAACAAGTGTGCAGAAGACGGATCTCCAGAAGAACTTTTTGCCTATCCTTTTATAACAAAGAATCGCTACAGGGATATTGAGGGCTATGTTCGTGATACCCATTGGAAGCCCGAACAGATAATTCAGGATCATGGCCAATCCTGAGAATCCGGTCAGCGGGAAATTAAATGCAACAGCAAAGTTATAAAGCGCTATTGCGCAGATCACGCTTGCCAGAAACAGTATCAGATAATCCAGAAGAGATTTGAAAAACTTACCTGTTTTCATAATCGTTCCTTTCATTTACAAATCTTTCAGATCAGATGATCATACTGATATTCTAACATATTTGATCCTTCTTTCCCCGTTTGAGGCAAAAGAAACGGCCCATGCCAGTTTATTCTGACATAGGCCCCATCACTTATCCTAAGAGGTTCTTGAGTCCGCCCAGCTTCTCTCCCAGATTGTCCAGGTTGAGCTTTGCTTTTACTCCGTCCACTATCGGCTGGATCTGATCATCAGGCAGGTCTACTCCGGCAAGACTTTCAACGGTCTTGACGGGCTCCTTCGTGAAGTTCTCAGCCATCTTTGGATCACCCTTGAGTTTCGCAAGGATGTCTTCTATGATCTTCTTGATATCAAATGCCATTATCCTTCTCCTTTTGTGTCAGCCGTGTAATCCTCTGGCCTGACGGTCCATATCCTCGACCACTATGTCATATATTTCACCCAGAGTCGAGCAATACTCAAGTACTTTCCAGGGTTCGTTGGTATGATAGTGGATCTTGATCAGGGTGTCATCTCCTACTGCAAGCAGGCAATCTCCGTTGAAGTTGTCGATGAAATAATCTCTGATGACGTCTTCGTCCAGATCTTCTCCTTCGATCAAAAGCTGTGTGTCGTAACGATATTCAAGCATGATTACGTCTCCTTGGTCATGTTAGGCATGTGCCAAATTCAATGAAATTCTATCACTTGTGAAATTTTTTGTAAATAAAGCGCAATGACGGGTGAAGCGCTTCTCTGTTTATGATATCTTTTTTTTAGTTTTCATTTATTTGGAGGCCAGATATCTGATGAAACTGAAAACAAGGATCATTTCCTTAATCATATGTATGATGCTCATCCTGTGCTCTTGCTCGGTCATTGAGAATCCGGAAAGTCTTCCTTCTGAAGCCCAGAGTGAGAACAGACACAGCCGATCGTATTTTTCTTCCATAAAAGGTAACGGGAAGGACGAATGGCTCATAATGCTTTATCTCAACGGAGAGGGCATAGAGGATTTCGGAATAGCGTCATATATAATCTCTCAACTCATAAAGACTGAGATTCCCGGTAAGATCACAATAGTCATACAGACTTTCGGCGTCACAAAGTGGCAGGCGGATTTCATGTCCACTCTTTCCGACAGGATACTTATAACCTCAAAAGGGATCAGTTCATCTGCAACGGCTGCTACGAACGGGACCGCAGCAGATCTTAGATCTTTTGTGGAAACTTCTGAAACAGAATTTGATTCGTGCAATCGCAAAGGACTGTTCATCATAGGGGAGAACAAGCTTTCTTCATTTGACATGGAAGACGCTCTTAACGGAGCAGATCTGGATTTTCTGGCCATCAATTCTTCCAGTTTCATCTCATTTGAAGATGCATACATTCTGAGGAATACGGCAGACTACCTGATATCCTCAGGGGCAGAGTACTGTGTGAACTGGGATTATGCCAACTTCATTGCCATGTTGGCCAACAATACTTCATATTTATGCAGGGATATCGCAAGACTTCTTTATGACGGTATAGTCACAGATTCCATTTTTGCCGTGACGAACACTAACCCTTGCCTGTATTGTCTGGACCTTACGAGAGTTCAGTTCGCAAAGGACAAGGTGAAGACCCTCCTCGATGAGGCTTATCAGACTATCCTGGAAGGTAATTTTTCAAGCATAGCATATGCAAGAGCGAACTCCTCATGTGATGATCTGTGCATATATGGTACTGATTTTGCTGATGCTCTCATATATGAATCCTCTTCAGAATGCAAGAAGAGGCTTGAGGACTGCATGGTCTACCACTCATCAGATGATGTCAAGCTTTCTCTCTTCGTTCCCATAAACGAGTCTGTCTGCAAGGATCTTCCATCAACTCTCTCAAAATATTCTGCGGCAGGCATAGATTATGTTGATTTCATAACGGCATACCTTACTGCTGTCAGCTGTATGGATACTGAGAGCAAAACACATGACTGGTTCGACAAAGAAGTTGCAGCCAAATATACCGGAAGCGGGTCGATGCTATCGATAGAACTACCATCAAAATCCCTTGCCATAAATGAGGATCACGTGGTATTTGCTGTAAATGAATCAGATGTGACCAAGGTCAGCAGTGTAACGACCATGACCTTTGCCGATACCGGAGAATACTACATACTCCTTGGAGACGTTCCTTCCTCTGAATATTCTGGAGGCAGCTATATCATTGCCACCACCGAGGACGAATGGATGCACATAAACGGAAATGTCGTCTGCAGATACGGATATGTAGGGGTTGACGGCAAGGAGCATTTCAGGATACCCTGCAAAGTCAATGAAACGGACGTCTTCCTTATAGTTTCTGATAACCAGGTCCTGTCCGCTCTACATGATACCGGCATCTTCTGCCGTACCGAAGAGATAGTTACCGGTGATATCATCACTTTCTCATACCCGATAATCTCATATGAAGGTGAAATAATGGGCAGCACGACTTACGGTTACAAGATCGCCGTTGCAAAAGAGCTTGCTATAACATATTCTCCCGTATCCACGGGCGACATAATAATTGAATGCATAATAAAAGACATCACCGGACATTCGTACTACAGTGATGCCTTTAATCTCAGGGCTGAGATCATGGAGAAGGAGATCTCCTGATCGTAAGGCTCATATCATTCGGTCTTAGGCTCAAATGTGACATTGCATTTGAGCTTTTTAAATGTATTTCTGTCCTGCGGTGAAAGAATGACTGTGGAATGGACCTGACTCCCCTCCAGCTTGTTCAGCTGACTGAGCGCCAGTCTGGCAGCCTCGTTCCACTCTGCAGTACTGGAAAGCGCTATCAGGACCTCATCTGTATGAAGCCTGGGGTTCCTGCTTCCGAAATATCTGGTCTTAAGCTCCTGTATAGGCTGTATGGCCCTTGGTGAGATTATATCGTCTTCATGAGGAATATCAGCAAGTTCCTTGAGAGTATTCAGGAGCGCTGCCGAGCTGGCTCCAAGAAGATTACCCGTCTTTCCGGTAAAAATCCTTCCGTCAGCAAGTTCTATTGCAACTGCAGGGCTGCCTGTCTCCTCAGCTTTTCTGAGTGCAGGGCCTACCGTCTTTCGGTCAAGAACAGTAAGGTTCTCCTGATTCATGAGCATCTGGATCTTCAGAACTTCCTCCTGACTCCTGGTACCTTCGGCCACACCGTCTATGGCCTCATAATATCTTCTTATTATCTCCTGCCTTGAAGCTTCCCTGCAGACTTCGTCATCAATTATGCAGTTCCCCGCCATATTGACTCCCATGTCCGTTGGAGACTTGTAAGGACTTTCCCCGTATATCCTCATGAACATTGCATTAACTACCGGGAATATCTCAACATCGCGGTTATAGTTGACCGTAGTGATGCCGTATTCTCTCAGGTGATACGGGTCTATCATGTTTATGTCATTGAGGTCTGCCGTTGCAGCCTCATATGCCAGATTCACCGGATGATAGAGAGGAAGGTTCCAGATCGGGAAAGTCTCGTATTTTGCATAGCCGGCTCTAACTCCTCTTTTCAGCTCATGATACAACTGAGAAAGGCATGTTGCCATCTTGCCGCTTCCGGGTCCTGGAGCTGTGACTATGACTAAAGACCTGGATGTCTCAATATAATCGTTCTTTCCGTATCCGTCATCGCTGAGGATGAGATCCATATTGGAAGGATATCCCGGTATCATATAGTGATGATATACCTTTATCCCCATAGCCTCGATCTTCTTCTGGAAAAGATCCGCAGCTCTCTCCCCTGTGTACTTCGTAAGAACCACACTGCCGACGAAAAGGCCTCTTGACTGGAACTCACGGATCAGTCTGATGACATCTTCATCATATGTGATACCTATGTCGGCCCTTATTTTATGCCTTTCTATATCAGCGGAGCTGACTGCGATTACTATCTCAGCATGTTCGGATATCTTGGAAAGCATCTGGAGCTTGCTGTCGACAGCAAAGCCGGGAAGGACTCTGGAAGCATGATAGTCATCGAACAGTTTTCCCCCGAATTCCAGATAAAGCTTATTGTCAAACATTGAGATCCTGTCCATTATGTGTTCGGACTGCATCCTCAAATATTTCTGATTGTCAAAACCGATCTTCATAAACACCATCCAACAGATTATTCGGATAAATAAATGGGTGTAACATTAATCAAAAACACCGTTCATTAGTATATCATAAATGATACTGCATTTGAACGGACTAGCCCCTGCTGAAACCAAAAAGGTCCGGCCCCGAATGACGGAGCCGGACCTGTATATTGATCTTGATCAGTTCTCAGAGTATCGACTTTTCTATTGTCGGGTCGTTCTCATGCTCCTTGATATATCTTGACCACTTGATGTATCCGTAGGTCGTGTTCGTGAAAAAGCCCAGTTTCAATATAAGGAGTATCCACTGTCCTGCAAGGATATTTATAACGGTTTCAAGAGCTGTATAGATATACCATGCTATCCACTGCTCACGGTATCTGAAGAGTATGAAGAGGCCGTTTGCGATGCCTACCGCACTTACACAGGCATCTATGTAACAGACTATGTTTTCCAGCAGCGGATTGTCAGCCAGTATCCCTTCTCCCTCTATGAATGTCATGAGATAGCCCACGACTACAGTCCATATGACTATTCCGATAATAATGACTATCTCCTGCCACCCTTTCAGCCTTCTTACTATGGTAAGTTCTTCCTGTTCCCTGTCGGGATGTCTGTGCCAGTTTATGAAGCTGATGATGTCTATCGGTATCCAGAAGAACAGAGTTACTGCCATTGTTGCAAATCTGTAGGACAGGATTATGCAGATCGCTATTTCTACCAGTTCCACTATCAGTGAGACTAAAAAGTTCCACTTGCTCTGCTTGGATATGAGAAGCTCACAAGCCACGTTGCTGAATATATCCACGAGATATAATGCCATGATCACCCCTCCGTGAACTCCCTGAGTCTCCTCCTCAGGGAACAGGAATGCGAAGATGATCGATAAGATGACTATGCTGAAGAACCATACCTTCTCATATGTAGTAAAAAAGTTCCAAAAACGTTTTAGTTTTTCCATTGTTACTCCTTGATATCAAGAAGATCCAGTATCTCTCCTGCCTGATAGATTGAACCGGTAAATACCAACATGATCTCCTTTCCTTTTCTATATGCTTCTGCTTTTTTATATGCGTCTTCTGTGCCTGTGCATAAGGTCAGTTTGTCCTTATCAGTGAACAGCTCTGCGAGTTCTTCCGCCCGGAAGCTCCTGTCATAATCCATCTGAGAAACGAAAACGTGCTCAAACAGATCATTTGCCATGGTGTCAAAGAAAGATACGTCCTTATCCTTCATCGAGGAGCAGATTAGTACTTTTCTCCTTCCCTTATACTCTCCCGAAAGAGTCTCATACAGATATTTCAGCGAGTCCACGTTGTGGGCTCCGTCCACCAGTATATCTCTATCTTTGATATATTGCTGTCTAGCTGAAAGCACAGTCTTTTTGAGGCCTTTTCTGATATGGTTCTCTTCTATGGAATATCCCTCCTTTGCAAGAACCTTCACGGCCTCAATGGCAAGACATGCATTTATGTATTGCTTCCCGGTAGCATTTCTGAGTTCAAATGGCCCCTCCCCCTTATATGTGAACTTCCCTGTCTTGTCTATCACAAGAGCGTCTTCATCCACGAAGGAAAGATCATTCTTCCTGTATAAAGCAGTGGTCTCTATCAGTTTTCTGACCTGATCCTGCTGAGGAGCGGAAACAGTGCTGCAGTTCATCCTCATTGCAGCGACCTTTTCCACGGCTATCTTTTCTATGGTATCTCCAAGTACTCCCATATGGTCCATACCGATGGAAGTAATGACCAGTTCCTTCACGGGCAGTCTTGTAGTAGCATCATATCTGCCACCCATGCCTGCTTCCATAACAGCTATGTCGACTTCTTTCTCTGCAAAATACCTTAATGAGGTATCGAAGAACTGACGGAAATAGCCGGTCTCCACAGTATCCTTCATAAGTCTGTTCAGATCCCTGTTTGAGATGAGCCTTCCATTGATGCTGATCCTCTCGTTAGGTACCCTCACGTGAGGGGATACGAAGAGACCTGTCTTATATCCTGCAGAACTCAATATATTTGCTATATATGTGGAAGTGGATCCTTTCCCCTTCGTTCCAACTATCTGAATGTAATCCATTATCAGATCAGCCCCTCCATATAATGAAGTCTCTCTTCAGTTGCTTTGAGCATGTCGGTATATTTGGCGAGCTTATCTCTCTCCTCCTGTACGACCTTCTCAGGCGCCTTGCTCACGAACCTCTCGTTCTGAAGCTTGCCGTTGGCTCTTTCGACCTCTCCTTTGAGAGAAGCAAGTTCTTTTGAGAGCCTTTCTATCTCTTTTGAGATATCGATGAGCTCTCCGAGCGGTATGTAACTTGAAGAGTTTGTGGTTATGGCAGCAGCGCAGCCTTCAGGCTCCCTGAAGTCAGAATCATGGAACTCCACTTCAGAACCATATGCCAGTTTGGCGATATAGTCTCCTGCTGCTTCCAGATTCTCTCTGTCCCTGGTCGCAATGTAGATCTTGGCTTTCCTGCTCGGAGGAACGTTCATCTGAGACCTTATGTTCCTGATGCTCCTCACGATGTTCATGACTTCTTCCATGGCTGACTCTTCCTTCACGAACGAGAAGCCTTCGACAGGCTCAGGCCATTTTGAGATCATTATGCTCTCTCCTGCATGCAGCATCTCCACATAGATCTCTTCAGTAATGAACGGCATTATCGGATGGAGCATCTTTAAGGCCTGCTTCAGAACATATACAAGCACGCTCAATGCAGTTGCCTTTTCATCTTCTGTTCCTTCGTAAAGCCTCGGTTTTGTCATCTCTATATACCAGTCACAGTATTCGCTCCATATGAAGTCATATATCTTTGAGCATGCAAGACCGAGCTCGAACCTTTCGAGATTGTCTGTAACCTCGGATATGACAGTATTGAGTCTGCTAAGTATCCACTTATCGGATATGTCGAGATCGAGCTTTTCTATGTCTTCGCTTATCGCGTTATCCTTTATGTTCATGGCAACGAATCTTGAGGCGTTCCAGATCTTGTTTGCAAAGTTTCCTGCTGCCTTGACCTTGGAGTCATAGAAACGCATGTCATTTCCGGGACTGGTTCCCTGCGCCAGAGAGAATCTCAATGAGTCGGCACCGTATTCCTCTATTACTTTCAGAGGGTCTATGCCGTTTCCGAGGGATTTACTCATCTTTCTTCCCTGGTCATCCCTTACTATCCCGTGTATGTTGACATATTTGAAAGGGATCTCTCCCATGGCTTCCATGCCGAATACTATCATCCTTGCCACCCAGAAGAAGATGATATCATAGCCCGTAACGAGCACGTCTGTCGGATAGAAGTACTTGAGCTCTTCTGTCTGTTCCGGCCATCCCATAGTGGAGAACGGCCAGAGCCCGGATGAGAACCAGGTATCAAGGACATCTTCGTCCTGATACATCTCTCCTCCGCAGTCGGGGCACTTGAAGATATCGTTCTCGGAGACTACCATCTTCCCGCAGTCCTTGCAGTAATACACGGGTATCCTGTGGCCCCACCATAACTGTCTCGAGATGCACCAGTCTCTTATGTTCTCCATCCAGTTGAAGTATGTCTTGGCGTATCTGTCAGGAACGAACCTGATCCTGCCGTCCCTGACAGCTTCTATTGCAGGTTTGCTCAAAGACTTCATGGAAACGAACCACTGAGCTGAGATAATAGGCTCTATTATGGTCCCGCACCTGTAGCACTTTCCCACGTTATGGCTGTAATCCTCTATGCTGACGAGATTTCCCATCTCTCTTAATTCTTCAACTATCTTTTCTCTGGCAACATCTCTGTCCATGCCGCAGTACTTGCCGCCATTCTCATTGACTCTTCCTTCGTCATCAAGCACTCTTATGATCTCAAGATTGTGTCTCTGAGCGACCTCGAAGTCATTCGGATCATGAGCAGGGGTCATTTTGACGGCTCCGGTTCCGAAGTCCATCTCTACATAATCATCAGCAACAATCGGAATCACTCTGTTCATGATTGGCAGTATGCAGTTCTTGCCGACCATGTCCTTATATCTTTCATCCTCAGGGTTCACGGCAACACCCGTGTCTCCGAGCATGGTCTCCGGTCTTGTCGTTGCCACAACTACCGCACCGGTACCGTCTTCCAGATCATATCTGATATTCCAGAGATGAGATGGCTGATCCTCATAGTTTACCTCGACATCCGAAAGAGTCGTCTTGCACTTCGGACACCAGTTGATGATCCTATTTCCCTTGTAAATGAGGCCTTTGTTGTAAAGGCTTACGAACATGTGCTTGACTGCCCTGTTGCAGCCTTCATCCATGGTGAAGCGCTCTCTCTCCCAGTCACAGGAGCTTCCGAGTTTCTTCAGCTGTGCCACTATTCTGCCGCCATATTCCTCTTTCCATTTCCAGGCTCTCTTCAGGAACTCTTCTCTTCCGATATCTTCCTTTGTGAGACCTTCTTCTTTCTTCATCTGTTCAACGATCTTGACCTCAGTAGCTATGGAAGCATGGTCAGTACCCGGCATCCAGAGGGTCTCGTACCCCTGCATCCTCCTGAACCTGACAATTGAATCCTGGAGAGTGTTGTCAAGTCCGTGTCCCATATGAAGCTGTCCCGTAATGTTTGGAGGGGGCATCACTATGGAATACGGCTTCTTGGAAGGATCGGGCTCTGCATGGAAATAGCCCTTCTTCATCCATCTCTGATAGATCCTGTCTTCCACTTCGGAATGATCATAAGCTTTCCTGATCTCCTGAATCTGTTCCTGATTGTTCTCCATCTTCTTCTCCTTCTTCAAAAAAAATGATCCGCCCAGTAAAGGACGAATCATCGTGTTACCACCTTTTTTCCCGGACTCTGTCCGGCTCATCCCCGGCATCTACCGGGTGACACTTTAACGGGTATCTGTCCGTCATCTCTTGTTACGGAGATGAAACTCAAAAGCGACTTCATCTTCTGTTTCGATCCTGCCTCGCACCGCCCGGCATTTCTCTTCATCGTCATGAAGACTACTACTCTTTATCCCTGTTTTTCCTTATTGAATATTGCTTTTCTGTTCTTTACTGCGTATTGTACCATACTGACTACGCTTCCGAAAAGAGCAACATATACGAACCATTTATAATACGGATCGAGATATTTGTAAAGGAAGCACGTTCCGATCGATATGTTGAATATGGCTGCTGCGATCTTACCGAATTTATTAGAGGGTATGATCTTATTGATATGCTTTGCGGCGATCATTCCTCCTATTCCCATCATGAGTTCTTTTGCAAATATGACTATCGTGACCCATAACGGGAGTATGCCCCTGATAGTAAACGCTATTATCACCATTACGGCCATTGCCTTGTCCGCAAGAGGATCCAGGAACTTACCGAGCTGAGTGATCATGTCATACTTTCTGGCGATATACCCGTCTGCTATGTCTGTGAGACATGCAATAATAAAGACTATGAGTGCCGTTATCAGCCTGTCCTTAAAGATCAGAACTACCACGACAGGTACCAGAAACAGCCTGATCAGTGCCAGTATGTTCGGGATCGTGAATATTTGTTCTTTTGGTTCTTTCTGTTCCATATTCTTCTCCGGATCTTTCAATCGGTCAACATGGAAATTGTACTCCGAAAAACAACATTTTTCAATGCGACTGCATTTTGTTTTATGGCAAAACATTATTATTATGGGACTTCCGGTGTAAGGTTCTCATTCTCTTGTGAAAAAACAGCATCATAAATGATCCCTTGCAGTTAATCCTCCTATTTCTCTATGATATAATTCACATAAGATCATGTTCTTTCATCCATCAGGAGGTTTCTCATGAGAGATTTTGTTTTAGGTCTTGATATAGGCGGGACAAAGATAGCCGTCGGTATCCTCGACGGGAACGATAAGCTCATCGGACGTACACAGTTCAGTGCCAAGGCAGGCGAGAGTCCTGAAATGGTGTTCACTCTGCTCATGTCTTCCATAGATGAACTGCTTAAACGGTATGATCTCGCAAAAGATGATATATCTTCAATAGGAGTCGGAGTCCCCGGCATCATAAGCAGTGATGCCCGCTCGGTACTATTTGCCCCGAACATCTCCATCCTGAACAGTTTCGATATATATGGTTCTCTTAAGGCAGAATTCCCAGATGCTTTTATCGTTATCGAGAACGATGCCAATTGTGCAGGCTATGCTGAATACAAGGCAGGTTCCGGCCTTGGAAGAAAGAACATGATATACTGCACCATATCTACAGGAGTCGGAGGCGCCATAATCATAAACGGGGATCTCTTCCGCGGTTCCAACATGGTGGCGGGAGAGATAGGACATATGATAATCCATCCGGGCGGCAGGATCTGCGGGTGCGGTAACAAGGGTTGTGCTGAGGCATATGCAGGCGGTGCCAATTATCCCCGATATATTAAGGAGTGTCTGGATAACGGAAGAAAGAGCATCATCTCTGAACTTGCAAAGGAACACGGAAAGATAGACGGCGAAGTTCTTTCAAAAGCCGTTGAAATGGCTGATCCGTTCGCTCTCGAGGTGTTCAATGAGATCACCGAAACCATAGGGCTTCTATTTTTCAACATATACAAACTTCTGAACATAGATTGCTATGTGCTCGGAGGAGGATTTACGAACGTAGGCGAGAAGCTTTTCAATGGCATAAGAGAACATTTTGAAAAATATCGTGTCGGTACCGATACACATGACAGAGTAGACTTCATACCTGCCCATTTCCCCTCATCAGAGATAGGTATTTACGGTGCCGCTCTGGTGGCCAAGTACTATAAACCGTAAAGACGAGTGATTGGAGGTAATAATATTGAGAGACAATATATGGCATTCCCTTGATTCTTCAAGGGTCACTCCCGAGGACTTCATCTGTGTTATAGAGATCCCTCAGGGCAGCAAGACGAAATACGAACTGGACAAGGAATCAGGCTACATAATACTGGACAGAGTCCTCTATACGTCAACTCATTATCCGGCAAACTATGGGTTCATCCCAAAGACGCTAGGTTCGGATAATGACCCGCTTGACGTTCTGGTACTCTGCTCGGAACCTCTTCTCCCGCTTACTCTTGTAAGATGTTATCCAATAGGGCTCATCCCCATGGTGGACAACGGTATGGAGGATGAGAAGATCATAGCCGTCCCGTTCTCTGACCCTACATACAATTATCTTAAGAGTTTTGAGGATCTTCCTCCCCATCTCATAAGAGAAATGCGGCATTTCTTCAAGGTATACGGAGAACTGCAGAACAAGACGACGAACGTAAACCGTGCTACAGGCCCTGATGAGGCAAAGGTCATCATACAGGAAGCTATAGACAGATACGAGGACAAGTATTCATACAGATGAATAAAAGGCTCAGTCCGAAAGGATTGAGCCTTTTTGATCCATTTATCATTTTTCAGATTATCTTTGCAGGTATATCGAGATCGAACCTCTTTTTCGTGATCTCGAAAAGTATCTCTGCAGTACCCTTGAGCCCGAAAAGACTGCTGTCTATCAGTATGTCCTTTCCGTGCATATCACCTCTCTGCTTTCCAGTCACGTATTTGTAGTATTCATG
>JAEEGI010002098.1_pt1 | contig 49380 bp, 49 predicted proteins | sample 8958751 | NCBI WGS metagenome assembly JAEEGI01 (sample SAMN16246545, study PRJNA631951) | gut metagenome | biome: gut microbiome; feature: rumen; material: KS-attached | host: Bos | place: Iran: Karaj | collected 2018-10
CTCTCAATCGCAAACCTCAAGTCCTTGTTATACAACTGCTACCTGACTAAAAGATTTTTTGCCATGTCTGGTCTCAGACCTAACATGTCCTTAAATGCCAAAATTTTCAAAGAACTATATGATATTGCGGCTTGCGCCGCTTGATTTGTTAAAATTTTATTTCCGAACTATTGTTAATAATAACAAAAAGAAAGTTTTTCAATTTATATCTAAAAAATATCACTATTATGAAAAAATCAAGATATTACAAATAATTTAAAGTCAACATACCATCATTATTTCATGAAGTATAACCTTTTACAAATCATTTGTATCACCCTCACAGACAACAATTGACTCTATAATCAATACGAATATTTTAAACATTTTACATCCTTCTGTTCTCGAAGATATATTATTACAAATGCCAAGCATACACTACATATCAAGGTAATTACAAATATTACCAATCTCGTCATTTCAAAACTGTGAGAAGAGACAATTTCTAATACTGAAATGATTGTTTTATGAAGACAATAGATAATAATACTTGATTTCCTTAGCTTTAGCGCATGTTTACATTTTATGTCTACACTCTGACCTATTACTATAAATATCAATGTACACAAAGGAATACTCATCACAAAGCAATCGGTATGAATCGACCAGCCAAAGTACTCAACCATAAAAAATTCACCATAATAAGCCACGCTTGCTACCGATAGCAATAACCATGTAATACTTTGAGAAATATTTATTGGCCTTTCCGCCAATATTTTACCGATAATCACCCATATCAACGCCGCAGGCAGATTCAAAGATTGTCTAATGTTAAATATGTTCAATGAGTCTCTTACACTTTGGCTCAATATCCCTCCATAGTTGGAATCTAACAACGCAAATGAATAAAGTGCCAATGCTATAAAGAATATCCACCCGTTTTTCATCCACTTTGACAAAACAAACACAATCAACACAGCATAAACCGTAGCTAATATGAACCAAGATGCAGGAAAGAATCCAGTAATTAAAAAGTTCCTCAGGACTTTAAACACTGCGTAAACAAAACCAAATTTGAACCACGACAAATGGAACAAAATCACACTCGGAAATAATACGATAGACCAGAACAAATACAATTGGACATTTCTTCTAACATATTTTAGCAAAACTTTCGTTCGTTCTTTTTTATCCACAACATCTATAAGTCTTAAATGGAAGAAATAGGATGTCATTATGAAGAACAATGGCACTGCAAGCCTAGACACCGGCAACAACCACCTAGGGAAGATTCCCGAATGCATCGCTACAATAAGCAACGCTAATACAAATTTGAGAACATCAAACCGATCCCCTCCTTGACTTATATAGCTATGATTCATTATTTTCATTTATTTGTTATCCTGTGATACGGAAATAATTTCGAAATCAATAAAAAATTATTACTTTCTTTTTCTTAGTCTTTCCAATACGCTATAAAGCGATGATGCCTAACCCTTTTTTCGATTGGAGGCAAAGACATATAGTCTCCAAAAGTGGCAATAAGATATTCATCATATTTTCTCACAGACATATAACGCCGATTCTCGAATTGCATTTCAATAAAAGAATCAAAAATGTCTTTGGGAAAAGGTTCTTTGCACAGAGAGCCAGCTACCATTTCAAACAAATAAGGACATTTATCCTCTGAATTTCTTTTCATGGCTATCTTATTGATTTTTTCCGCAAGTACTTCCGTTGGCAAGCATCCACCTCTCATCTTTAACAACATTTTATGAATCAAGCCTTTGTACGTGCGCTGTTCTATTGCCATTAAACATGCTTGTTTTCTACGGATTTTCAACACATGGTTATGCCTATTTCTGAAATCATTAAAGTTTAATATTCTATCTACAGGAAATATGTCTATGAAGATGCCGGTAAAAGGGATTCCATTGACTGTTAAAACCGTTTTTTGATTGCAAACTTTACCAACTGTATTACCATATCCATTTCCAGATTCAATGCTGACAAATACATAAGGATGGTCTTGCTTATGCTCATTCCAAATCAGAGTAAAACGATTGTATTCATCACGAAGCATTTGGATATCGATATCATCATCCCATGGGATATAACCACCATGACGTACAGCACCTAGTAATGTACCTCCACTCATAGTGTATTTTATGTTATTTCTACGACAAAAAGCATCCACATAGTCAAGTATCTGCATTTGTAGCTCTCGTAATTCTTCAAGCTGTATTTCTTTCATATAGATAATACAAAAAAATCATTATTTTTGTTGGTGATTGGTGACTCGAAGTCACAAGGAATAATAGGGATACAAAGGTTATTTATCAATTATCGCTCTAGTAGAACATATGACTGATTTTTGCCAAATCGTCTCAAATGCATCTCCCCGCCTGCGGCGGAAATCCAGAAATCTTGGAGAAAAGTAGATTTCTCTATGATTTCCCGATTTCGAGAAGCGGGTGGTATACAACCCCTATTGAGAGCTTGCCTCTTCGAGGCTGTAAAAAAACAGTCTTATATTAAACTAGGGTCTCAACTATATCGAGAAATTGTATAACAATTCGCTCATATGCCAAATTTGACTTATTTTTCAACAGCATCGAAGATTCTGAACTAATAACCCCTCTCAAGGAACGTCGTGTGAGTCAAATCCACCACTACTCAGAGTCTCGGAGAAAAGAGACATCGAGAAAGATTGATCAAGATCAGTCATTTGTTATTTGTAGAGAGAATTAATATCATTTTCTTTTCAAAAGTCGCTTGACAATCCTTTTTAGGTTAACAATTGGGTTTCTCAAACTTTTATAAAAGATTTTTTGAGGCTTAGTGTCTTCGGTATCTATAACAAAACTCACATCAGCTGACCGTAATAATTGAGCAAGTTCTTTCGTACTGATATAATTACCCACCCAATCGTCCTTACACATCCGTTCATTGACAAAAACAGCTTCTCTTGTTATCTGCCGTTGCATTCCTTCTATTGTTTTACCCGTCAAAGTGCGAACGAGCATGTCTGGAAGATTTACTCCCATCGCAGTGTAGGCATATCCAGAACCACCATAGCGGAAATTCATCTCACAAAAATAATACTTATTATCACTCTTATAGAAGTCTATGTCAAAAATACCCACAAACTCTGTTTGCCGTACAAACTGATTAAAACGCCCCACTAGATCCTCAAATTCCGTCATCGGCATGATTTTCCCTTGTTTTGCAACGCCAAAGTGACCTCCGTTGGCCAACGACATGGTTTGGATGATACCTGGTATAACAACCTCTCTCCCATCAGAAAAACCGACTAGAGCATGTTCGGTCTGTATTTCCTTGTATTCTTCTACCAATATTGTTATTGTAGGTTTTCTTTGAACCAATCCTGCAATAACATTTCTCAAATCCTCCTCGGTATTGCATTTTCGAAGCCCCCCTTTCCCCCCAACTATTGTTGCCAAAGGTTTGGGAAAACATGGGTACTCTATTTCCGTAGGAATAACATAATCACCGTCTGCCACCTCAACCACCCAACCCTTAGCCACGTCTAACCCAACACTTTGCGCAACTTTCTTTTGGCGTATTTTGTCCATCCATGCCACTACGGCACCTGTCTGATGATTGATATGAGGAAACAGAAAAGAATCACGCAGCTTTTCCTGATTTTCATCCACTGCAGCTTCAGAGAAATCACTGTCGGTGAAAAGCACCACTTTTTGATTTGGATCTGCACATTTTTCAAGCAAAAGACTTATGAGTTGTTCCCTATCTGAAAAACAATAGTACACCTTACTCACATACTTGCTATAACAGTCTATGGGTTTTGTAGTGTTCAATGTTCCGTTTTGGTTATAGCTAGTCATGACCACAACAATCACCTCATATCCTACACGACCCAAGGCACGTATCACTCCCAACCGAGAGGTATAACCATGACCAATAACTACTACTTTCTGTTTCAAAACAAACTCTCCTATTAAATAATGGGAACCTTTCAGAATCCTGTTTCTGAGATGCTCTTCGAGAAAAAATAAGACAAAAACAATCTAGTGTGTTAACAAGTGAGTCTCTGACTAATGAATTAACGAATTAACACGTTCTTCAATTTAGCACAATTACTTGCCGTTAGGTGATACTTGGCTCAAAGACGTATTACCAAAGGCGGATAGATATAGGTTACCTTATCTTCATCTTATACCTAGTCTTTCCCAAGATACGGACACCGTATATGGTACTCCATTTAGCACATCTATTCGTCCAGTATAACTCTGCCCCCATTCTTCAGTCGTAGTCGCCACTGTAGTATTGCATCTGACACTGACATACCAAAGTCCAGGTTCCATTGAGGAAAATTGCAACGACTGGTTGGAACCCGATATATTTGCCACATAATCCTCATTGCCATTATATGGTATCGTTCTATTTGACAGCATCAATTGCATATCACATTCAACCGAACTTGTCAATTCAAATTTAATTTGACTTGCTCCTTTGGGAATATAAACTACAAAATGATGATATTGCAAATCACCAATCTTTGTATAGTTTGGATCATTATCTTCCGTTGACTTATTCATCTTCCTCACTTCACCATTCTTTAAGACCCCTTTAATGGGAGATACCCCACGTCCTTCTATAGAATAACGCAACATCGCAGCCATCAAATCCATTCTTTCTCCACTAGAGTAACTCTCTGGATGGGAACCTGTAACCACCATTCTGCCACTTTCCTTATCCTTCTTATATGCCCATATAGCAGGCTTACCTTGCAACAAAGAATCACTTGTTGTATCATTCCACGCTAATATCTCAGCCCCAGCCGGCCAGCGGTCCACATATAATCCCTTATTATGCCTCACATTTGAGACAACATAATCACCGCCATAACTATAGTATTTTACTAACGGAGAGTTTGGTAGCATAGATATACCAACAGAAGAATTGATCACTCTTGAATGTAATGGAGAATATGGCCAGATATGTAAATAAAATGGATAATTATCATTATTATCATATCCATTCGATGCGAAAGCTGATCCCGCACAAGTTCCAACATAGCATCCTCCTCCGTAATAAAAAGCTCTCATTCTTTCACGGGTCCGGTCTCTTAACGACTTGCCATGTGTCTTCGAATCACCTCCAACAACAAACAACATCTTATATCTTGGCTGTCCATCTGGATATAATAGTCTACCATTAATGTCTTGATAGTCTCCTCCTAGTATTTGATTCTGAGCAATAGTATCTGCTACTCTTGATGATGAGAAATACTCCATTGACAATCCCAAGTACGATGCTGCTGGTAAATTAGTCCTATCCGTTAATGCATATCCTGCATCCAAAAAAATATCCTTATAATAAGACTCATTAGGTACATCAGAGCGCAACATGAATATTTTTCTTTCCCACTCTACATCAACATGACAGCCTGTTGAGAAGTTTGCTGAAGCACACCCAGATAAGGGAAAAAGGTCAATTTGCATATTGGACGTATCTGTCGTTTCAATTTGTTCCCAAGTTTTCGTTCCTAAACGACATATCCAAACACCTCGCCCATACTTTACTTGAGGAATGCTTCCCCCAACTCTTACCGCTACTTCTTTCAACCTACTCACTCCCACTTCTTTCATAATCCAATAATAACCATCATCCTTCTGTTTTACTGTTATATTTGGATATCCAATTCTAGATTGAAGGACTCCTAAATTCACCGTTACACTCTCCCCGTTATCAAATACCAACTGACACCTATTCTCTCCTCCGCCAAAATCAACAGCCACTATCCTCCCCCCTCTTTGACTTTGCTCTATAAACTCTTGAACAATAGCAATTGTTTGATTAACATACAGACATACCTCTTCATCTTGGCTTGATATCACATCCTTACCAAACAATGATGGAATATTCTCTTTCTCACAACCCATACCCATAGATAGGAAGCAGAGAAAGACTATTCCAAACACCATCTTTAACACATTGTTTCTCATGCTATTTTCGCAGAATTGACTTTACCCAATTAACTATCACTCTTTTTCTATATTCACGTCTGTAGGCTTCTTCTGGTGCAGGGTCATCGGCATCGGGAACAAATCTAATATCTGCTGTTCGTTGATACCTGCGATACTCCTTATAGGTAATATAACCTCCCTCCAGATCGTCCATACACATCCGTTCATTAATGTATGTCGCATTCCCTGTAACGGATGTTTGCATACCATCTATACTTTCTCCATAAAAAAATCTTACCATCATCGCAGGTAGATTAACCCCCATTTTCGTTATAGCATAGCCCGAACCGCCATACCGCAAATTCAGTTCACAAAAATAATACAATCCTCCACTTTTATAAAAATCTATATCAAACACTCCCACAAAACCAATCTTCAATATCAGTTGTTTGAATTTTTCTACTATATCTTCAAATCCAGTAACAGTCTCAACTTTTCCTTGTAAGGCTATACCTTTATTGAATTTAGAAACGGCCAAAAACTCCAAAATACCGGGAATCACCACCTCTCTCCCATTCGAAAAGCCCAATAGAGCATACTCTGTCTCAATCTCTTTATAGTCTTCAACCAATACCTTTTCTGACTTATTCCTATTCTCAATAATAAATTGTAATGCAGACTCTAAATCACCCTCATTGTCGCATCGACGCATCCCCCCCTTACCACCAGTCATTGTTGCCAACGGTTTGCTATAACAAGGGTACTTTATCTCACTTGGAATATGGTAATGCCCATCCGATATTTCTATAACCCGGCCTTCTGCCACATGTAGTCCCACCTCCCGGGCCATCTGCTTCTGATTTGTCTTCTCCATCCAATACACCACTGAAGTGGGTTCTTTCTCAATATGGGGAAACAGAAAATGGGGAGCTAATATCTCCTTATGATTGTCAATAGTCGCCACAACATCATCACCATCAGGGATTAAAACTACTTTCTGATTAGGATCATTACAATCCTTAAGCAATAAGGCAATCAATGACTCCCTATCTTTCCTAGCACAATAAAGTACCCTATCCACATATTTGCTATAACAATCTATCGGCTTTTTAGGAGGGTTGGATGTACTAAAAGGTGCTGTCATCACCACAACTGTTATTTCACAACCCAACTCTGCAACTGAACGAACCAAACTCAATCGCGAAAGATATCCATGCCCTATTATGACGACTTTAGGCTTCATAAAATGGTCATTTCACTAATCTCCTAAAGAGATTCTTAATAAATATCAAGTTTCTTTCTAATAATATTACAAATAAATGACAAGTATTTCGAACGCTCTATCCTACCTAATTTGTACTGTATCCTAGTTAAAGCCTTGGATATCCTAAACTTCTTATTAATGTATTTTTCAGTAAATGGACAATCTCCTAGCCATTTTACAAAAATAATGGAATAATGGTCTGACTTATAAGCATGATAAGCCACATTAAAAAAACCATTTTTCTTAGCGTTCTTTAAGATAATAACATTATCCTCTGCCGTATCGCCATGTATCACCTCAGCTTTCATATCGTTGATATAGGCGTTCCTTAATTCATTTAAGTCTTCCGTTATACCTATACCTTGATATTTAGGCAAAACAGCTGTCAGCATACTATGTGCCACTAATTTGCCCCTATCAAACCATGATTCTCCTTTATAAAAACGAACCGAAGTAGTCCCAATGAGTTTTTCACCTGCCATAGCGACAAAACAACGACCATCTTCACCCACCTTTTTCTCTAATTCACTTCCCGACAATTGAGGGATTCTCATTGCCATCCCTTTCTGAATATTCCTTTTATGCGCCGCCATAAGCAACTCGTGAATATCATCCCAAGAAACCCAATCGGGCTTAGGCATTACTTTTATTTCTTCCATTCCCCAAATAAATAATTTGTTCTACTTATTGTTTTCCATCATATACTGAACACATGCAAACATATTCTCAGCATACCGCTCGCTTTCCATGCACTTTGAGATACGCATTAACTGTTCCCTATTGTATTTCTCCAAAAGATGTTTTTTGTAGAGTTTTCCTGGCAACTGTTTTATTAAACGATAATATAAAGAATCGCCGCGAAACGAATCCAAAAACCTGTCTTTAATAATGGCTGAATTATAACAGAACTGATAATACTTTTTGGGGATCATCACTTCATCTTTAAGTTCATCGCTCCGTTTATAAAACATAGTTAGGTCTTGGGGGGCATCATACCTTACCACATCATCTGAAGAAACACTTACTGCGTGTTGTATGATATCTACACCACTTTCCGAGAGCACTATTTCTGTTATCAACCCGTGTTTGGTAATATCCTTCTTCATCCTAGCAAAGAGGAAATTCCCTTGACCATATAGCAAATAAGCATTTTTGTAGTTTTCGAAACAACCGATGCAATGGGTATGTTGAGCTGTAATGAAATCAGCACCACAATCTGCCATGCGATGAAAGTGTTGTCTTAATAATGGCGTGGGATACGGGAATTCCTCAGTACCACCATGATAAATAACAATCAAGTAATCGTGGGATTGTTTCAGTTCCTTAATGTCGTTGCATACTACATATTCATCATATATATTTGCGCCAGCGGTTGAAGCAGAAGGAATATTATAGAACATCTCTGAAACATTGTAGATGCAAATTCTCTTATTGCCAAGTAATAAACTGATACTCTTTTTTATAGTACTCAAATTTTCTCCAGCGCCAAGATAGTCAATTCCATTGTCTTCCAACAACTTTACTGTGTCACAAAACCCATCTTTCTGATAATCTATAATATGATTATTGGCTAAGGCAACCGCTTTCACTCCTAACCCTTTGATACCCTTTATACAATCTTTTGACGATTTGATTACAGGGCCTGTTTTTTCCATGGCCTTATTGGAATCCGTCAAAGGGCCTTCAAGGTTGAATATAGAAAAATCAGCGTTGTTGAACAAGTCTATGATTTTCTCTCCAAAGATTGCTTTGGCGTTTCCTTCTTCAAACAACTTCTGGTTTTTACCAGAAGGAAGAAGATCGCCAGCTATAACAATTCTATATGTATTATCCTCATTCTGCATATCGTTCAACTATTAAGCTTTGTCATCTTTAACAATACTATGAATAATGGCATCATAACCAAATTGAATATAATACGACAGCACTAACATAACAGGGAAAACCACACCTGCCATATATAACCATTTAATCCAATCAGTAGATGGGTTCCATATCATTTCACCCGCCCAAAAGAATAAGCGGTGAAACATATAACAAGCCATGCTTGCATAGCTTACATTTTTTATTAAATTGCCTATCGGAGACAACTCAGTACTCGCACTATGATGAAAAACCAAGTTGGCAACACACTCACAAACAAACAAGAGCGCGAATACGCCTACAAATGATGAGATTTTTTGGAACAACATGTGTGGCATCTTGAAAAAGGTTACAGACAACAATCCAATAAAAACAACAATCACCAACCACTTTATCCATTTACGATTCTCGAATTTCCAGTTGAAATATGGTGCTGAAACCAACCCGATAAGATAGAGCAACATATTAAACAGGAAACGCCAATCTATCGAATGGACAAAATATCGTATCAGCCACACAGTCAACAACATCCCCGCCCCGCTGATTAAACGCCATGTAAAATGCCTTCTACCAATCAATGGTGTAATAATATAGCACCAGAGTATGGCAGGTATATACCACAATGTCAAGGGGCGTGGTTTTACAAACGGGGACATTAAAAGCACACCATTCAACGTAGCTCTTCCACTATTAAAACCAATCAAATAGAGGACTATAGAAGCAAGCAGAAAAAGCGGTATGATTCGCAAAACACGTTTTTTGTAAAACGGCAAAATCTTTGTATTGCTACCTTTTCCAAAAGAATATTTGCCTCCTAGAAGATAACCTGATGCAAATGTAAATAGATACAAAACAGAATAGCACAAAATGCGAAATACGGGATGTACATAAACCACTGAAATTACATCTGAGTGTATGTATGCCCACAAATGGACGAATGCGACAACATAGGTCATGCATATCACACGAGCAACATCAAAACGATAGTCTCTCATATCATCGTAGTGTATATCCTCCGTCAATCACCAGCGAGGTACCTGTAATCAATTGCGTTGAATCCGAGAAATAATAAATTATCGCTTGAGCAATCTCTTCCGGTGTTGCAAAACGACCAAGGGGATAATTTTTCCTTATTTCATCCAGGGTCTCGTCCCCATATTTTTGTATCATTTCTGTTTCTACAAAAGCCGGTTGTATGCAATTAACACGAGCTTTTAATGGAAGAACTTCCAAAGCCAACACTTTTGCAAATTGGTTCATGGCTGCTTTTGAAGCGCCATAAAGTGCATTGGAGACAGATGGATAAAAAGCAGAAACCGAAGACATAAACACTATAGATGCATGTTTGTTGATTTTTTTCCCCTTTAATAAAGATTTCATCAACAAAGCCGGACCTGTCAAATTCGTTGACATCATTTTTGAAACAAAATCATTGTCAATTTTTTTGATGATCTTTTTGTCATTAATACCAGCAACGAGCGCCACACCATCCAACATTCCAACTGAGTCAACAAGGTTTTGTATATCCTCAACAGAAGTAATATCGGCCTTGATTATCTTATGTTCATCATTATCCATTTCGGCCATAGTCTGACGCAAACGCTCCTCATTCCTGGCAGTGAGATATACTATTGCACCAGCTTTTGAACATTCAATAGCAGTTGCTTTACCAATTCCTGATGACGCACCTGTAACCAATATGGTTTTCCCTTTAAGTGAGAATGGATTATACACGACTCTATAAATATTGTAGTTCTGAAACAACGATATGGTCGCAATTCAAATAACCAGCCCCGAATGAAAGCCCTGTACCGAATCCTGTTATAATAAGGTTATTATCCTTATTTTTCAAAGATTCGGCAATATTTGTCACCATCAATAACGGGACACAGGCATTGCTTGAATTACCGAAATTATAGAAGTTGTAAGGCACTTTAGCATCAGCCAACTTGAGTTTTTTATGGATTTTATTGCAACTCATTTTACTGGCATGGTGCAACATATAATAATCAACCTTGTCGTCAGTAATGTCATAATGAGCCAAGAAGTCCTTGATACACCCAACCACACGCATCATGACAAACTGGAAGACGGCTTCACCATCCATCTTAAACTGCAGAGCGGTCCGAACATTGCCATTGGCATCTGTTTTTTCGACAAAACTCTCAGGCGTTATCGGATTACGATACCCACCATCAGGAATAATCAAAGAATCTTTTCCATCACCAAAAGTCTGCAAACTGAAGAACATAGGAGCAGACTGCGCATCATAGACTAACGCAGAAGCAGTTCCTGCATCACCCAAAATCAAATAAGCGCTCTTGTCCTTCGGATTTGAATTCTTAAACTGGGTGTTGCCAACCAATAAAAGAGTCTTTTTTATCTCCCCCTTCTCCATCATTCCAGCCAATACTGAGAGTCCATAAACAAATCCTGAGCATCCAAGTGAAATGTCAAAGGCCATGCAGGTGTTAGGGAGTCCAAGCCTTTCCTGAAGGACACATGCTGTTGCCGGCATCTTGTAGTCGGGTGTAGCAGAAACAAACACCAAAGCGTCAATCTCCGACTTGTTCCAATTAAGATCAGACAACAGTTTCTCGGCTGCCTTAAAACAAAGGTCAGATGTGCAAACTTCAGGTGTGGTACAATGACGGTATCTCACACCAGTTGACTCCACATACACTTGCCTCTCTTCAATTGAAAGCCACGGGTATTCGAGATTATCTTCTACATTTTCAGGAACACATACCGCAACCCCTGCATACCTAACATTTTTTACAGATAAGTAGGCCATTATTTGCTCATAACATAGTTATACAACTCCTCAATGGTATTAACTGAGCGTAATTCAGCACCAGTCATTTGTACATCCATTTCGTCATCAATCGTAGAAATAAGCGACAAGGCCGTCAATGATCCCCATTCTTCTAATTCACGGTAGCGGGTTGATGGTTGAAACGTCTCTTCTGGTGTAAGAGAAAACTCACCTGCAATAAGCTTTACAAATTCATTCAGTGTCATAATAATTGATTATTTATTGTTAAACGTTTATTTTATTATCTTGTAATTCTTTATTTTACTATGGTAACTAGGCACATCGAGTAGGGACTGACAATGTAATGATGGATACATACGGTTCACAATCTTTTCAAGGGTATCATCTGTCCCCACTTCATAAAACTCCGTCACACCATCTTTTGCAATATTATTTGTCATATATGTCCACAAAACAGGATGCGTGATATGCTGAATAAGGTTTTCACGTATCTCTTCTGGATCGGTGTGTGGCAAAGCATCTACACACTGATAGATGGGAATTGTAGGAGAATGGAATTCTGTTTCCCTTATAATTTTGCCCAACTCCTCTCGGGCTTCATCCATGAAGGGCGTATGGAAACTACCGCCAATGGGTAACGACACGGCTTTTTTAGCCCCCTCTTCCATAAAAGCCTTACAAGCAGCACGAACACCTTTCTTGCTCCCAGAAATAACTACTTGGCCGGGACCATTATAGTTAGCAAAATAGATTGGGTCGCCTGTATCGTCCCATATCTCTTTGATGCGCTTGGCTACGTATTCATCACTCAATCCGATAACTGCACCCATTCCTGTCTTAACAGGAGCGTTCTCGTACGCCTTCTGCCCGATAATTGCCCTATTTAATACAAGATTCAAACCATCTTCAAAACTAAGACAACCATTCACTACCAATGCGGCAAACTCTCCCAAAGAATGACCAGCCACAACATCAGGGCGAACATCGTTTTGGCACATAGCTAACACCACTTCGTAAAGGAACACCGATGGTTGTGTGTTGATTGTCTGCATTAATTCTAACTCGGTTCCATTGAACATGACATCTGTTATACGACGTCCAAGATAATCGTTTGCACGTTCGAATAGTTCTTTGGCCTTGGGGAACTGTTCGTACAGATCTTTGCCCATACCTTCTTTTTGACAACCTTGTCCGGGAAAGATAAATGCTTTCATTAGATGGTTTCTTTTTTGTTCTTATTTATTCTTAAAATAGATACGCGCTTTAGGTGGTATTTTGCTAACTATTTGAGCTGGATTACCAGCAACAACACAATATGATGGCACTGGTTTGGTCACAACAGAACCAGCGGAAATAATTGCATTTTCTCCAATTTCAGTTACTCCTGGCATAATAATGGACCGTGCCCCAATCAACACATTGTCATATATCTTTAATGGAGTATTATGTGCTCTGTTTGAAAATGGGATCAAATCATCATCATCGTAGACCCCAAAGAAATCATGGTTGTGGGTAAGTACTTTAGCATTTTCAGCAATCGATACCCCATTCCCAATAGATAAATCTCCTGTAATATCAATGTCACAATTACGGGCAAACAAACAATAATCCCCAATTTTCACAGTTCCGTAACTATAATGTTCAGCAATAAAAGTCACTCCATATTGTATTTTACAATGCGGCCCCATATTATACCTTTTAATATAAGCTTGAGTTCTTTCCTTACTTTTTTTAAAAGATGTCTGCCATTTTAAACCAGAATATTTTGTTAGAAAATTCCAATTCTCATAATAATCACCAAGCCATTGATGCTTATGTTTTAACTCAGCTATGGCTTTTTCTCTTTCATCATCAACCATAACTCCTATTCCTTGCTCTAAATATTCGGACGGTTTTATGCCATACTTCTTGTATAGTGATACCATGTCTTTTCTGATAGCACCAGCGGAGCGCTTGTCTCCTTTATTTTGTGATTGTTTGGCATATTGCGATGCATACAATATCAATCGAAGCAAATAACTAATCTTCATAATATCAATTTATTCAATACTTATTAATGGGCAATACCAACATCGGCTGGGTTTTCAACAACATGGTTCCCCATGTCAAACCCAACCCGAATGATGAACACATCAAGGTTAGAGGTCTTTTAGAAAGTTCGTCTGTCAACTCCGAAGCCATCAGCATGATGATGGATGCGCCACCTAAATTTCCAAATTCTTGAAGATTATAAGGAACTTTTTCAGGGGGCAGTTTCAATTTTTTGGCTATCCGATCAACAATCAGCTTATTGGCTTGATGTATCAAGAAGAAATCAATATCTTTATCCTTATCCAGTCCTTTCTCGTCAAGCATCTTTTTAACGCTAACAGGCGGTTTTGTGATGGCGAAGGAGAAAACATCCATTCCAATGATTAAGGCATCTTTAGGTGCACGAATAATACCATTTCCAAAATCTTCATATTCAAAAGATTTTTCTTTATTGATAGGATGACGATATCCACCATGAGGGGTCATCAAAGCCGTATATCCTGATCCCTGTGTATTAAAATCGATAACAATGTCATTGGCAGATGTGTCATACTCTAATGCCAAAGCCGTACCGCTATCTCCAAACAGAGGACCACGACTCTTATCTTTTGGTGAACCCATCCGCATTGCCGTGTCACCGATCAAAACTAACGCCCGCTTTGCGGTACCAGCCGAGATCAGGTTCCCTGCCACATTAATACCATACATACAGCCACAACAGCCCATTGGCACGTCCAAAACAAAAGTGGACGCAGGCAATCCCATGCGGTCCTGAAGAATGGCGGAAGTTGGTGGAGTTTTGTAATCACCCGTCACAGAAACAAACAACAAAACATCTATGGTTTCTTTCGCCCAATTCAGCCCAGTAAGTAAGCGTTCAGCCGCATCTATGCACAAGTCTGATGCACAAGTGTCTGCCGATGCAATATACCTATTCTTGATACCAACCGTTGCATCAAACAAATCCGCTTCTTCCTTTGTAAAAAAGGGGAAATCAGCAGTTTTCACTGGATTGTTAGGCACAGTGCCTGTTACACCACGAAGTGCCACATTTTTTACATTCCAATTAGCCATTATAATTCGATGTCGTATTTAGCCAAAATCTTTTTGGCATTATCGTATGAGGTGAACTCCAAAATGTCTTCAGCATCGAGCATGATGTCGAACTCATCTTCCACTGCTGTAGTAAGGCTCAACTGGCGGACTGAATCCCATCCTTCCACATTGCATTTGTTGAAGTTCCCATTCAATGCCGCTTCATCTGCTGAAAACACTTCACAAAAAATCTTGTTCAACTTTTCAATGTTTGTCATAACTATTTTATTGATTGATTACTTTCCCCGCTTCGTTTCTAAGTATTTCTTTCACCACCTGAACCTCAATTCTTTGATGGAACAGATGCGTCTTTTCTTCGATAAATGATGGCAATACTTCCTTGAGTTTTGCATCTGTCACCAAAACAATCAGTTTCTCGTCATCTCCCTTGCAATAGCAGTCGGTGTTGAATTCCGTTTTGATCAGACCCTCCACTTCATCCAATCCGATACGCAAACCATAAATCTTCAAAAAACGCTTCAGCCGACCGATAATGAAATAGCAACCGTCTGCATCCCTACGGGCAAGATCTCCCGTGTGCATGACGCCACAATTCTCATCGCCTTTCAAAAGGTCTTCTTGTGAATTGGCATAACCGAGGGTAACATTCTCACCTCTATACACCATTTCGCCCTGCGCTTCACCTTCAAAAGTTTCATTTCCATCTTCATCCAAGATGGACAATTGCCCTCCTGGCTCTGCAAAACCAATGCTACAAGTCTTCTCTAACGCCAATTCAGCAGGCAAATAGGCCATACGCGCCGTGCATTCGCTCTGTCCGTATGTTGCAATAAACTTCTTCCCGTTGTCATATGCATATTGAGCCAACATTTTAAACATCTCCTCTGTCAATTTGCCTCCACCTTGTGTAATCACTTTCAGGTTGGGCAAATTCATCCGAGTGAAACGCATTTTTGTCAATATCTCATAACTGTAAGGCACCCCCGTGAAACTGGTCGCTTCCTTGAGCATTGCCCAAAAACCTTTGTCCAACAGTGATCTTCCAGAGAGCAACAAGGTGGATCCAGCAAGCAAATGCGAGGCAATGACAGAAAGGCCCATCGTATAATGCATGGGCAAGATAGCCATGGCTCTTTCCGTGCCATCCAACTCAAACAAACGCCTTACATTATCGGCATTGGCTTCAATGTTGCGATAGCTGTGACGCACCAGTTTTGGACTACCCGTCGAACCACTTGTCGGCAACAATAACGACAAGTCTTCGAACATTGGAACTCTTGGATACCCTGTCTTCACCAAGGAATAATCCCATTTAGAGAACACAGAAGAGAATCCTTTTTTCTCTGCAAGATGGTTGGGCAACCAAAGATATTCTGGCCTATAAACCTCAAGCAAGTGCTCATACAGGCTTTCTTCAGTAGCTGCACTTAGTACCAATGGCACAATTCTATTGGTCAACGAAGCCGTATAGCCCAACAATGACCCAATTTTGTTTTCAGATAGAATGAAAATCAGCGTACGATATGGTAATTGGGTAGCGAACACTTTGGAGAAGTCGCAAGTTTCTCCGTAGGTCACACGCACACCACTGTCACCAACGACAGCCACTCGGTTCTGATCTTTTTGATCTAAATTGAGAAACATCCAAATATCATATTATTGCTCCACCATCAATACCAATAATTTGGCCTGTTATATAAGAAGAACAGTCTGAAGCAAGAAATAAACATAGTCTTGACACTTCCTCAGGATTAGCTAAACGTCCAAAGGGAATATCATTGATTTTCTGAGCAAATTTTTCTTCCAATACTGCTTTAAATCTTTCAGAGCCTACCATACCTGGAGCTATGGCATTGACCCTAATATGATATGCTGCTAACTCCTTTGCCGCAGATTTTGTTGCAGCTATTACAGCACCTTTGGTTGCTGAGTAAGACAATTGTCCCTTGGCTCCCTTTTCACCTACCATACTAGCCATATTGATGATGGAACCACTTTGCTGTCGCATCATAATACGTGAAACCAATGACATCAAGTGAACTAATGATACAACATTAACATCCAACATTTTGCGAAATCTATCATAGTCAATCATCGGCATCAATTCGTATGTAATCAGCCCAGCAATATTTGCCAACACATCAATACGACCATGCTCTTTCTTGATATCCATAACAGCAGCTTTCACAGAAGCAAAATCACAAATGTCCAATTCCAATGGTACTATACACCCATTTGAAGTAGGATACTCATTAATCCATTCCAAGCCTTTGATATCAGCAGCATAAGTCAAGGCACCTTCGGCTGCAAACAATTGGGCAGTAGCTTTACCTATGCCAGCACCAGCACCAGTTACAATACATATATTAGATTCCAACATCTGTATCAATTATTTCAACATAAACCCACCATCCACAACCAAAGATGTCCCCGTCACCCATGCAGAAGCATCTGAAAGAAGATAAATAATAGCCCAAGCGATATCTTCAGGCTTCCCAAACCTTTTGAGAGGATACTCTTCTATATTCTTAATCCGCTCTTCCTCCGATAGATTTTCTTCAATCATTTTGGTCTCGACCAATCCTGGATGAACAGCATTTACTCTGACTCCTTTATCGGCTAATTCAACTGCCAATGAACGCATATAGGCAGTCAACGCCGCTTTAGAACTTGCGTATAACGCTCTTCCCGGAGCATTATAAAAAGCTGATATTGATGATGTGAATACAATTGAGCAATTTTTTTTGAGTTTCTTTTTCCTCAATAACAAGTGGAATAGATTAAAAGAAGCAAAAAGATTTGTTGAAAAGACATAATCCATGTCTTCCTGTTTAATAAAAGCAACGGGCTTTACTCTATTCACACCCGCATTGTTTACCACGCCATCCACCTCACCCAGTTGTTCCACCATGGTTTTTAAACTCATCTCATCCGTCAAATCGGCAATAATAGAATGATGTTTTTGAGAAATAGAACCATCTAATTGCCCATAGACTTCCTGAAGTCGCATTTCATCTCTACCAGTAACGATGATATTTGCTCCAAATTTAGAGCATTCAATCGCTGTAACAGCTCCTATGCCAGATGAAGCACCTGTCACTAGGATTGTTTTCCCTTGCAAAGTAAACGGGTTATATTCAATCATAGTAGACTATTCGCAAATAGATATGCTCCAAAGATTATTTCATCTTCTCTACTACTACGTGATACAAATCCTCAATGGTATTTACTTCTCGAAAATCGTTTGCTTTCAGTGCAACCCCAAACTCTTCATCAACCATTGCAATCACGGAAAGACCAATAAGAGACGACCATTCATCCAATTCACGGAAAAAAGTGTTAGGAGCAAATGTACTTGCATCTGTTTCATCAAACAACTCAGCAAAGAGTTGCACAAATTCATCTATTGTCTTCATATTAATTTGATTTATTATTGCTTATATTTATCTTTTTCGCAGCCTGCTTTTTTATACTCTTAAATGGAAGGATTGAGAGAAAATAAGTGTATGCTTCCGGCTTGAAAGCTAACGACCATCCTATATATATAATTACATAAACTAAAAATTTTACAATACCATCTGGATACAAGTCAAATTTGAGCAAAAATCCAACAAAATAACTAATTAACGCGGCCAACACCGAGGCAAGGGTTACGGGCATAAGATCTAATAATTGCCTCCACCATTTATAACCAATGTGTTTTGAGACCAAACCAATATTTACAAAGTAGGAAAACCACGTATTGAATACCATACCAACCAATAAACCTTTCATCCCCCAAAAAGCCAATCCTCCCACTACCATTCCAATACCAACTGTTCGCTTTAACAATGTCCATAAAAACATAATCTTACTTTTCCCTATAGCTGATATGGTTTGAAGATTAACTGATTGTAGACAATAGGCCAAACCTGCAATACACAGAACTTGAAAATAAGGAACACTCTGCAACCACCGTTCGGAATATAACAAAACAAAGATTGGTTTTGCACACAGCAACAAGATAAACATCAATGGGAATGTGACATATGACAAAGTCATGGTCAATCGTTTCACCATATGTCCCATAACCTCCTTGTTATCTTGAGCTTCAGCGTATAAGGGATAAGTAACTTGTGTCATCACTTGAGAAATGCTTGTTGAGGCCAACTTTTCCAAACCTTGCGCTTTGGAATAATAACCCATTGTCGAAGGATTATATACCTTACCAATTAACAAACCTTGAAACTGTTGCCCAAAACGATTGATTAAATGCGTCAAGAACATATAAAACCCAAAACTAAACAATTCTTTAAAGGAACTCCATGAGAACGTAAGAATGGGTCTCCATTTGATAAAAAACCAAAATACTATGGATGGTATTGCTGCCGACAAGATGCCCTGCACAACTAATGCCCATACTCCAAAGCCTTTATAAGCCATAATAATAGTAACTGCCAAAGATATTATCGATGTTGTTACTGAAACTATTGACAAAACCTTGAAATTTAATTTCTTCTTCAACTGATTCCGTTGTACTATATTAAAGGCATAAATAAACAATACCACCCCTTGCACCCGCAATACAGAACTAAGTAAAGGAGTATTATAGAAACGGGCTATAGCAGGCGCACAGAAATACAGCACTATATACAGAAGTGCCGCCATCCCCAGATTCCACCAAAAAATAGTAGAATAATCTTCTTGGGTAGGCCGTTTCTTTTGGATTAGTGCCGAGCCAAAACCACCATCAATAAAAACCTCAGCCAACGTCATGAAGATGGCAAGCATCCCAATACAGCCATAATCGTATGGTGTCAGCAAACGAGCTAATACTATTCCCGAAATGAATTGGATGCCCATCGTGGAATACTTCTGCACAGCTGTCCACACCATGCCTGATGCCGCTTTTTGTTTCAAGTTTATTTGTTTTGCCATACTACTTGCCTTTACTATACTCTCTTAACATCGTAGAAGAAATCCCCTCCGTCCTAGGAATGGTCACTACTTGCTTACCATTGGCCCCACACCAAGCCACTGCCCGTTGAAACCCAACATGATTCTGGTCAGGCCCTTTGGCGAAGACATCGAAATCAATTTGCTGTATATCCAAATCCACATCGTTATAAGTCATCACCTCATCCACCCATCGCACCGCACTTACCATGAACATACGCTCCTCGGTGGAATAGACCATCTTGGTGCCAGGCTTGTATTTCAAGATGCTGTCGCTGTCCTGCACAGCAACGATGAGCTTACACTCTTGGCCAGGAAAACAATCCTTAATATGTTTGAAAAGCAAGATGTGTCCGATATGAAGCATATCGTAAACGCCAAAAGTAAGAATAGTTGTCATTTTATACACTGAATATTCTTTATGTCGGATTCAACCAATCTTAACGTAAACATTCTTGCTCCCGCATCATTCAAATGCATTGGCTCCTTAAACCATTCCTTGTGGCTCATAAACTCGGAGTCTGCAAAATAATCAACGAATGGCACATTATAAAACTCGCAAAGATCTTTTATCGGCTGTAATTTGAAGGAATTATCTGCACCGTATTTTGGTGAATAAACCAATACCAAAGGAATATTCCTTGCAGTTACATCATCAACGAACTTATGCAAATAATTAATTTTCAATGTGTCAATCGTTGAAACTTTGTTTTTCAATTTTTTCTCAGGTTCTTTCTTCATCTCTCCCCTCAACGGACTGTAACCATTCACATCCATAGGTCTTGAGAAAAAGTAATCAACTATTAATGGAATGGAAACAGAATTATACCGACAAAGCCCAGAATGAGTCTTGTAGTATTCTTCTTGGGACACATCTTTGAATATTTGGTCTATTCCTGGTCGGAGATAATAAGGCTTTAGCGCTGCCAAATATCTGATACAATTATTATCGGACTTGTATTCATTAAGATCGAATGCTTGCTCCACATCATATATTATCAGCTTAGGTTTATAACGATTGACAATCATCTGATAAATGCCATACATCATTATTATCCCATTCCCATCATATCCAGCATTGTAACAATTCATTCCTAAAGATTCTTCTACGATTTGAGGAACATAATGATGATGTGCCCGCGAAGATCCCATGATAAGGATGTCATATTCATCTTTCATGCAAAGGTCATACATCTGTTTTGTCTCACCACCCTTGGCATGGGCATTCATATAGTCACACACCTTGCCAAAACAAAAATCAACAGCAAGAACAATTGAAAAAAACAGGACAATATAAACGATATATTTCTTCATATCTAAAAACTCACATAAATGAATTGTCCGCCGTCCAAAACACCAAAGTTCAAAACCATACAAAACAAAACTACGTAGGCTACCCAACGAACAAGTTTCTTGTCAAGAAACAATAACTTATTTCTAAAAAACTCGTCCCTTGAATCTTTAAAAATCAAGATGATCAATCCTATAGAAGACATTATAGTCGCTTTCATACCAAAATCGGTCAAACTGGGAACGCCAATATTTGTAAACATCTGCCCAATCATTCCAAAAGCATCACTGATATTCGGCATCCTAAAGAAAATCCAAGCAAAGTTCACTAACAGAAAAGTTACAAGAATTCTAATGGCTTTTACGAAACTTTTATTCCCTTCATATTTCTGCCAGCCCAACGCTTTTTCAATAATCTGCAATACACCATGCATGCAGCCCCAGACGATAAATGTCCAGTTAGCACCATGCCAGATACCGCTCACCAAGAAAGTCACGAAAATATTCCAATAGTTTCGGGTTTTACTGCAACGGTTACCACCCAAAGGAATGTATATGTGCTGGGTGAGCCATCGGGTCAAGGTAATATGCCAACGCTTCCAAAAGTCGGTAATACTAATGGCAAAATAAGGTCGTTTGAAGTTGTCGGGAAGATTGAATCCAAGCGTCCGAGCAATGCCTATGGCCATCAAACTGTACCCTGCAAAGTCGCAGTAAATTTGTAAGGTATAAAAAATACTCGCCACAAAACAAGTAGCTCCATTGTAATGAATGTAATTAGCATAAACTGTATCGACAAACAATCCCAAGCGATCAGCAATCACCAACTTGACAAACATGCCCCATAAAAGGAATTTTAACCCTTGCTTTCCTTGTTCGTAATCAAACTTGTGCGCCGACTTTATCTGAGGCAACAATTCGTTTGCGGTACTGATAGGCCCCGAGGTTACTTGCGGAAAGAATGACACAAATAATACGTAATCAAGGAAGTTCTTTTCTGCTTGGATCTTCCCACGATACACATCCAACATATAACCAACAGCTTGAAAAGTGAAGAAGCTAATACCCACAGGAATGGCCCAATTCAAACCTGGCATAGCAAACTTCAAGCCAACAACAGCAAGTCCTTGCGTAAGAGAGTCATTGAGAAAGTTGTAATACTTAAAAATCAGCAATGGTAAAACTGCTAATACAGCAATCAACCACGCCAACCTATTCCTCCTCTTTGCTTCAAATTGGTTATCAACCCAATACCCACCAAGATAAGTAATTAATGTAACGACCAGCAACACGATGGCAAAGGCGGGTTTCCAATTCATGTAAAGCAAATAGCTAACAAGAACTAGCCACACTTTCCTCACTTGGTTGTACTTGGATGGAATAAGCCAATACAAACCAAAGATAAAGGGAAAAATGAACCAGAATTTGAAACTATTGAAGGGCATTGAAGGGTCTATTATATAATTCCTAACCTCGATAATAATCTTTATACCATTCCGCAAACATCCGCAATCCCTCTCTCAATGTTATCTTCGGGGTGAACCCAAAGTCACTCTCTAATGCTGTAGCATCAGCGTATGTAGTCGGTACATCTCCTGGCTGCATGGGCACCAGCTGCTTGTGGGCTTCAAAGTCATAATCCTTAGGCAACACCCCTGCACGAACAAGCTCTTCTTGCAGAGTTTGCACAAAATCCAACAAATTCTCAGGCTGGCCACCACCAATATTATAAACTTTATAGGGCGGAATGGGCAAACCGTCATTGCCAGTGGACTTCTCCGGTGCTTTCGCCATCACACGCACTATACCTTCTACAATATCATCTACGTATGTAAAATCACGTCGACAGTTGCCGTAGTTATATATCTGAATTGTCTCACCCTTCAATAGTTTGTTGGTGAACCCGAAGTATGCCATGTCAGGCCGACCAGCAGGACCATAGACTGTAAAAAAACGAAGACCTGTTGTTGGTATATCGTATAGTTTACTATAACAATGAGCAAAGAGTTCGTTGCTCTTTTTTGTTGCGGCATAAAGACTCACAGGGTGGTCTACATTATCATCTGTGCTGAAAGGTACCTTAGTATTGCCACCATAAACACTACTGCTGCTGGCATAGACCAAATGTTGAACAGGATGATAGCGGCAGGCTTCGAGAATATTATAGAAACCAATAATATTACTTTCTATATATGCATCGGGATTTTCAATACTATAACGCACGCCTGCCTGCGCTGCTAGATTAACAACAATATCAAAGTGATTCTCTGAAAAAAGAGTATCAATTAATTCTTTATTGGCAATGTTACCCTTTATGAAAGTATAGTTACTCTCAGGATGTTTCGCTGCACACTGGTCAATCAGATCCAACCGGTACTCCTTTAACTTAACATCATAGTAATCGTTGACAGAATCTAATCCCACAATCTCAATGGGTGATTCTGTCTCTAACAATCTTAATACTAAGTTTGCACCAATAAAACCTGCTGAACCTGTTACTAGTACTTTCATAATTCAACTATTCCGAATTGTACAAGATCTATTAATCGTCCTGTCGCCCATTCAGGGCTCATTCTACTCACTCATCAACGCAGGGGTTATACCCCTGTCTCTATTATCTCGCCCTTTCAGGGGAATAAATATAAATATAGAATAGACTATCTATACCTTTATTAGTCACGTTTGAATATATCTCGCGTATATACCTTTTCCTTCACATCGTCCAAACACGCATCGTAGCGGTTGGCAACAATGGCTTGTGATTGCTGCTTGAATTCATTCAGATTATTTACCACTCGGCTACCAAAGAAGGTGCTGCCATCCTCCAACGTGGGTTCATATATAATCACTTCAGCACCCTTCGCCTTGATTCTCTTCATAATGCCCTGGATAGCACTCTGTCGGAAATTATCAGAATTGCTCTTCATGGTAAGACGATAAACTCCTATCACACAGGGATGTTCACGAGATACATTCCACTGCGCCGAAGCTTCATAATAGCCGGCTTTTTGCAATACTGCATCGGCTATATAGTCTTTCCTTGTCTTATTGCTCTCAACTATGGCAGAAATCATGTTTTGTGGGACATCTTCATAGTTGGCCAACAGCTGCTTGGTATCTTTAGGTAGACAATATCCACCATAACCGAAACTAGGGTTGTTGTAATGCATGCCAATACGCGGGTCTAATCCAATGCCATTGATTATGGACATGGTATCTAGACCTTTCACCTCAGCATAGGTGTCGAGTTCATTGAAATAACTGACACGCAATGCTAAGTATGTATTCGCGAAAAGCTTTACCGCTTCCGCTTCCTTCATGCCCATAAAAAGGACAGGAATGCGTTTTTCGTATTGAGAATGAGAATTGGCTGCCGCATCATTAGATACGCTGATAGCACCTTCGACGAGTATTTGGGCAAATTGGTGAGCCTTTTCGGTAAGCCAATTAAGGTCAGACAACTTTTGAATAGCTTCGTTCTCAGCCAAGAACTCTTCCCCTTCCATCATTTTAGGGATACCTACAATAATACGGCTGGGATAGAGATTATCGTATAGCGCCTTGCTTTCGCGCAAAAACTCGGGTGAGAAGAGCAAGTTGAACTTATTCACACCTTTGGCAGCATACTTCACATATAATCCTCTGGTGTACCCTACAGGAATAGTGCTCTTAATCACCATCACCGCATCAGGGTTCACACTGAGAACGAGGTCTATCACCTCCTCCACATGACTTGTATCAAAGAAATTCTTCTGCGGGTCGTAGTTTGTCGGGGCAGCAATGACTACGAACTCTGCATCCTTATAAGCAGAAGCACCATCCAATGTGGCGGTAAGGTCAAGTTGCTTCTCTGCAAGATATTTCTCAATGTATTCATCCTGGATGGGCGACTTCTTTTTGTTTATCAAATCAACCTTCTCGGGAATGACATCCACCGCGGTTACATGGTGGTGTTGAGCCAACAAGGTGGCTATACTCAGTCCCACATAGCCTGTGCCTGCTACTGCAATATTCATAATTACTTTGGATTATTGTATGTTTCTATAATATCTTCTTCTGCTAGGGGTTCCCAAGCCCCATCTTTCGCCTCAAAATCACGCTTCCTGATTCCAAACACTCCAACGAATGCCACTGCCCTTGAGGAACATTCAATCCACAAAGATCACCGCCTGCTTCCACAATGAAAGTATCTGTCAGACTGCCCTTATTATCATAAAACAACCATTTCACCTTTCCTCTCAACACCATTACCGTCTCAGAACTATTCCTATGCCTATGGACAGGCATCATTGTGCCAGGCTCAAGTGCATTCAGCATCCGCTGGGATTTATCCTCTGGATTGTTACGCAAATCACAATTCATCCGAAGACGAGAGGAGGATTTTGCTTGGGAAGTTAGGGCATCTAGAAGAGTATTATTAATCAGCATGAAAAGAAATCAAGGAATATGTGTTACCACTTATGTTGTAAGAATAGAATGTATTAAGGTGAGTTCAATTTATCATCTTCATCCTTGCAACACTCCAAAATATAGACTATAATATCTGACAATCAACCCACTACATCCTACGACTTGTACAAGATTTTTATTAACCTCTCCAAGGTTATTTAAATTAACCCTCCTTAATTAAAACGTGATATCCTTAGAATACGCGTATAAACCATACTACCTATTGCCATTCCCAATCTTACATACGAAGCAATATTCCTATACAAATTTGGATCATAGATGGCCTCTTTCCTCTTCTTTGCGTTAGGTTCAATGTAGACGATATCGTTGTGCTGGAGATAATAGCACTCTGAGTCAAAAAGAGTTTTCCTGGTGAGGTCTACTACTAGGGGGACGACTTCTCCATTCTTTTCCCTTACTACAACTACGTTTTCCCGCACGCCATATTCCGTCAAGTCGCCACACATAGCCAATGCTTCTAGCAGGGTCAGGCGGTCGCCTGTAATATGGAGTTCCCTAGGACGTGCAACTTCGCCAACTACGGAGACTCTGAAATTCATCGGACTAACTGTGACCACAGGGTCATAGAGATAATCTCCTGCAATCAACCGATTTTGTATCATGGTCTGCAAAGAATCGTATGTCAGTCCTTCCACATGTAACTTACCCAAAACTGGGAAAACTATCATGCCGTCATCCCCTACCAAATAGCCCTGAACATCTACTTTCTGCTTCCTTCTATAGGTCTCAGGCATGACGTTTTCACCGTTGCGCTCACCTACTACATTCACATGCCCCATCTCTGCCGCAATCGTGTGTGTCTCCTGATTGAAAGGGATGACACTCTCTGGGATCTGGCTGTGGACATAGATATAGAGTTGGTCGCCTGGATGAATGCTGTTGGCATAAGATGTAACTATCTTCTGCGCACTGTCGCGCTCTGCATCAACAACATATACCACCCCTTGTATTGAAGCACAAGACTGCATTCCCAGCACTAGGGGAACATATAACAACATCAATAATCTCAAGAAGCTCTTCATATTATTCAAGCATTCAGTATGGGTGCTAATGGCTCAATTTCAATTCTTATCGGAGGTCGAAAGTATCGGTTTTCGCTTTCCTAAACAAAAAGCGTACGAACATCGAACGAGTATGTGGCGAACAAAGGACGAAGGCAGTACTAAACAGTGACCAGTGACAAGTGATCAGTGAATAGATATTTAGTGAATAGTGAATAGATGGGTTCTATTTATTTGTTTTCATTGTCGCGTCCCTTCGGGACGCAGTTTGGTTACATTTTGATTATCACCGCACTGCGCGTTACGGCTATCAAAAGTCCACTGGACTTTTTCTCAGTGTTATTGATGGTCACACCTCTCCGAGGTGATTTATAGAAGTCCCCAATAGTGAATCGATATTTAGTGAACAGTGACACGGTGAGAATTGAGAATTAAGAATTGGTTGCAGCTTTCATTTGTCTAATCACGAATCACCAATCACGAATTACTGGATATCACAGGTCACAATAGTTAAACGCCCAATAGGAGACACTTTTCACCGCGACACCTTATCAGATATTATTTGAAAAAATCGAAACTCTGACTAATAATAATATAACCGATAGCTTAGTATTTTACTATCTATCAGCAGATTACAGAGAAACCATAGGGGAATACGACCCTATGTTCTATTTACAAAGATACCAATTTTTTTTGAAATGGTTAGAAAAAAAAGTTAATTCTGACCAAATAATAGTTTTTGTTACTGCAATTGACCGATTGGTTTGATTAGTGAATAGTGATTAGTGAATAGATATAGTGACCAGTGACAAGTGACCAGTGACACGAACGTTTTCGTTAAGCCGAATGTTGACGAACTTGTTCGTATGCTGAGACGAGGAAACGTCACGAAGTAATGGGCTTCGTTTCAATTTTCACTTTTCAATTTTCAATTTTTTTAGTGATCTGTGACCAGTGAACTGTGAACAGATTGTTTGTGAATAGTGATTAGTGAATAGTGAATAGATATAGTGACCAGTGACAAGTGACCAGTGACACGAACGTTTTCGTTAAGCCGAATGCTGACGAACTTGTTCGTATGCTGAGGCGAGGAAACGTCACGAAGTAATGGGCTTCGTTTCAATTTTCACTTTTCAATTTTCAATTTAATTTAGTGACAAGTATGTGCTCGTTTCACTGGTCACTGATCACTGGTCACAGAATGTATCAAACATGCGATTCCACTCGATGTAGTTGACTATCATCCACAACAGGGGGGCATAGTCGGCAGTGCCACTGATGTGGTCGTCGCGCATCTGGATGAGTGCGCCCGCATCATACTCAGGAATCATCTTCATCGTGTCGAGGGTGACGGTATCGGTAAGGTACTCTTTCAATCCACCCCTGAACCATGAATTGATAGGCACTCCAAAACCTCGCTTGTGTCGCTCAAACAATTCATAGGGCAAACTCCGATAGAGTATTTCTCGTAGGATGCTTTTCTGCCCCAGTCCTTCCTTACAGAGGAACTGGGTCGGAATCATGCGGGAGTATTCAAGCAGCCGATAGTCGAGCAAGGGGGCACCAGTCTTGATTCTGGCTCTTGCCGAAGCCCTGTCCATCTTGACACATAGTTCGTAGGGCAAAACCGTCTTGATATCAAAGTCATTGAAAGCCCTTGACACCTCTTTGTTGTCATACAGATATTTGCGCTGGGCAATGGACTGCTGGATTTGACGGGCATCAAATCGTTCTGCTGGATAGTATTGCCGCCTATTGAGGTATAGGGTCTGCACGTCTTTCATCCTCAACGACAAGGCCTCCCGCTTTTTACCTGCTATATCAGCCACAGCGGCCCCAATCAACCGAAGAGCCCTAGGGATAGCATACACTTTCTGTCGGTTGGCATAGCGCAAATAGCGTGGATAGCCGAAAAACACCTCGTCGCCACCGTCGCCACATAAAGCCGCAGTAGTGTCCAGCCCGGCCTTCTCGCATAAGAAAGATGTCGGTATGGCCGAAGCATCACCGATGGGCTCATCATAATAATGCTGCAGACCTTGGATTATCTTCAAAGAATCCTGACAGGTGAATAGCAATTTATTGTACTCAAGACCTAGGAGTTCCGCCACTTTTGACGAATAGCTGCTTTCGTCCCATGAACCCTCTTGGAATGAGACGGCATAGGCCTTACAGCGAGAACTATATGTGGTAGCATACTTCGCCACTACTGAGGAGTCAATTCCTCCCGAGAGGAACAGAGCTGTATCTCTGTCTGAGGACATACGTATCTTCACGGCATCGCTGAGCAACGACTCAGAATTAGCCACTGCCTCCTCAAAACTAGTGGGCGCGGTATAATGAGACGTATTGGCATACAAGTCCCAGTAGCTATCAGTCATCATCGTCCCTTTGGAAATATCGTATACAAAGTATTCTGCCGCAGCCAACTTCTTTACTTCGTGTACCATAGAATAGGGCGCCGGAACATACTGCATGGCAAAATAACATTGCCGAGCATACTCATCGACCGAATACTCATTGCCAATACAAATAGGAAGCAGATGAGAGCAGAATTCAAATCCCTGTTGTAAAGAGTAGTATAATGGCTTGGAGCCTATGCGGTCCACTGCCCCGAACAATTGTTGCGCTGCGGGGTCATAGATGACAAAAGCGAAATCCCCATTTAGATAATGCAAACACTCTACACCATGCTGCCGATACAATTCCATCAATTTAGCCTCATCTACCTGGTTGTAAAATGCACCATCCATCACAACCGACATCTCGGTTGCAGTCAAATCCAATACACGCGCCAGTGCCCGATACGTTAATTGCTCAACTTTCTGAGCCAACAACTGAGCCGAATACTTTCGCGAACTACCATAAATACCACTCATGATTCTTTAATTTTTTTGTCGTTCTGAAATATAGTATGACTGATTTTTTACCATGTCGCATCTCTACGAGACGCAATTTGATTACACTTTGATTATCACCGCACTGCGCCTTACGTCTATCAAAAGTCCACTGGACTTTTTCTCAGTGTTATTAAGAGGGGTTCTATTAATTCGATTTTGAGAGCGCGTGCCTCCAGCACGCTAATCTATATCTACTTGATATACCCCACACTATAAGTGCGGGGTTATTGAGAGTTTGCCACTTCGAGGCAATTAATAGAAGTCACCTTAATGGTCACACCTTCGAAGTGATTGATAGAAGCCTCCTGAACGATGATCAGTGACAATAAGCGCTCGTTTCACAGGTCACTTGTCACAGGTCACTCATCTTATTATTTAGTCGTTTCTAAACTAGAGCCTTATTTGTGAATATATTGATTGTAAATTAGTCGTATGGGTTGCTATAGAGTATTTGTTGCGGACGACCGAGGCATTTGCCTGAGCACGGACATGATAATCCGGACGGCTGTGAAGGTAATCCAGTATCTTTCCACACAAGTCCTGCACACTATCCGATTTATACAAGACAGCAAATTCTCCTTTATGGGTTATTACGTCAAACACCTCTAGGTCATTCACAAAGGTGGGGAGACCCATAGCCATCGCTTCCACAACGGCAATTCCAAATGTCTCACTCTTTGAACTATACACAAAGACATCCATGCCTGAAAGTAGGTCGGGGACATCATTGCGACTACCCAAGAAATGGACCTTACTGGATAAACCGTTCTGTTCACAATAACTGACGCAACGGTCATAACAAGAACTATAGGCTGGTACTCTGGCTCCAATAAAAGAGAAGTCGAATGAGACACCTTGTGAGGCCAACTCTTTCAACGCTTGGCAGATGAGGTATTGGTTCTTTTCGGGTACGAAGTTGCCTACCATGCACATTCGGACAGCAGCCCCTTCACCTGTCGAAGAAGAGTAGCCAAACTTGTTAAAATTAATCCCATTCGGTATCACCACAAAACGGTCTTCCACGCCAGGAACGGGATGCGAAAGGTATTTTGTGCGCTCGGACTCGCTCACACATACGATTCGAGTACAGTGACGAAATACAAACCGTTTATACAGTTTATTCGCATTATTGAAGGCATCCCCATGGAGGGTGAGGACAATCTTTACAGATGTGAAGGCCAAGAAAATAATGGCCAAAGCAGCATTGAAAGCTGACTGGGCATGGAGGATGTCTACTCTCTCTTTCTTTACCAATCGTCGTAGTTTCAACCCATACAGCAGCCAACTGCGTTTCCTCGGCAATCGGAGCATCGGCACCTCTGTAGCATGAAAGGCATCCGAGAGTGTGCCCTCTTTCCGATAGATACACACCGCCTCAAAGGGCAAAGCCTTCCCTTGGGCGAACACGTCCGCCAGCAGGGTCTCCGCCCCACCCCGATTGAGTGAACCTAAAAAGAATGCTACTTTCATTACTTACTACTAGAATGTCAAATAACTACGCTCTTATGCAATAACGGACTGAATTATCAACAGCCTCGAAGAGATTGATTATCAATAACCCCACAAAAGGAACGAGTGGCCGCGACCAGATGGGAGCAACCTTGATTTCAGCAGTGTGAAGTCACAAAATGTTATAATAGAGCAAATAACCCTTCTCAAATCAACCATAAAGGATTAGTTGATTCATAATAGAGCTTTCTGTCTACAAAATGATTTCAAAGATGTTCCCAACAATGACTCCAACTCTTTTCTAAATCCCCGTTGAGTGGCTATTTGGAAACAGATAAACTGGGCTTTGGAATTACCTTCTACGACTACCCATCCATTTTTTGTGTAGGCCAAATCCCAGCCCACCATCCGACACTCTGGCAAAACATCTGACAATTCTTTAGACAGTGCCAAAGCCTCTTTCCATTGAGGAATAGTAAATCCCACGATAGGAGTGCCTGTATCTGGATGTATCACATACTTATTGCCTAATTCATCACTCGTCTCGGTGATAATTCCTGTTTCCTTATCAATAACAGCAAATATTCCTCCCTGAGCGGCATTGTCCACAACATCCTCTCCACGTCCCATTCTTACAAATGGATTAATAATGTGTATCTTTCCGCCTAATCTGAGAGTAGTAATTCTTATCGTATTGACCGAACTCGGATGTAACATGGCCATCTTCTCATCCTGCTGTATTAACTCTTCCGATATAAAACCTGACGGATACTCATCATGTAATATTCGTCTCATCTCTTCAATACTCTTACCCTGGATGATTTGAACCCCGCTACCCATATACCCCTCTAGCGGTTTGATTATATATTTATCATGGCTAGAAATGAAGGATATAAACTTCTTCTGGTCATTTTCCCAACTCCTCACCGGACATACATCTCGCTTATAATAACTTGAAAAATGATTATAGGTGGCTCCTTTATCGGTGAATATGTCGTGCATGGCAGGAGGATTCACCACTCTACAAAAATAATCCTTTTGCAAATCTGGAACAAATTCCATTCTCCCTTTATGAGACAGCCTACTAAAATGAAACATGAAATACTCGTCAAACTTCCATCCATATCTCAGATATGCATACGTCATCTGTCTTTGATACTTTCGTATCTGTATTTTCGAGACGTCATCCCCAAGAAATCTCAGAATATTTTGTTTAGCCTTACGCCATTGCTTACCTTTGAGGTACAGATATAGCGTGTCCCAACCCGTCTGCTGCAAATAACGATAAACAATATTATATACCTTACCCATAATAATAAAATAATAATTGACACCAAAGATAATATTCCATATGGGATTAGTGATTAGTGATCAGTGAATAGATTTTTAGTAACCTGTGATCAGTGAACAGTTTTTTAGTGACAAGTGACAAGACATTTAGTGACCAGTGACAAGGATGCACTCGTTTCACTGTTCACAGGTCACTCAAAAACACAGGTCACTCATCTTATTTCCCAGTCGTTACTTAATTAACACGTCCACTACCGACCTTATATTCATAGCTATGCGCTCCCTCTGCACGGAAGTCGTCATGATAACGCTGAAGCACATTTTTAAACACTTCTTCATACTGAGGGATAAAGAGGTCGTCTTTCCTTTCTAAATGAGAGATGATATCAGTCGTTAGGCTTAACGTCTGACTTAAATCTGTCTTCCCTGCATTAAAACTAGTTCCTTTGATACTTCCAGGAGAGACATTAAGTATTCGGTTAGGCGACCCAGATTTCTCCAACTCCACATTTATGCTCTCGATGAAGATTTTGAGCGCTGCTTTGGAAGCTCCATACACCGCAAAGAAAGGCGAGGACATGAACCCCGCAATGCTCACCATCACGCCACAATAAAAATCTGACGGACTCTCCAGTTTGGGATAGAACCTTTTAATCAGCCTCAACACTGGAAGTGTATTCACATTGAACGAGTCTACAATATAGGATTCTGGGATATCTTTAAAGAGAGCCAACTTGCCAAAGCCAGCCGTAATCATCAAGGCGTTGATATCATCGAACTGGTCAAAGAATGAATAGTCTGACTCTTTCAGATCAAAGCAAAAAGAGGTAATCTTCTCATTAACATACTCAGAAGGAAATGGTGCCTTATCAACCACATAGACCTTTTCCACAGCAGGCCGCGATGCCAACTCCACAGCAATTGATAGACCAATCCCACTGGCTCCTCCTACAACAAGCACTCTTTCTATCATATGATTGTTAAATTGCAGCCTTTGTTATATTGTTCAATAATCCTAGCCATGACGATGCTTTCTTCCTTTTTCATTTTATAGGAATTGCGCCGATCGTTAACTATCATGGACATAAATTCCTGAATCTCATACCTTAGCCCTTCTCCATCATAGCTATAGAAATACTTCTTATTCTTCATGCTGTCCTCATAACGTATTTCAAAATAGTCTGTCAGCCACCAAGGAGCAGGCACATACATATAACCTTTCGTTCCTGAAATAACCAGGTCACCCTCTGTTTTAACCCCCACGCCCAATGTAACAGACGAAGTGGCATGCGGGTAGTTAACAACCACTTTAGTATATACATCCACGTCATTCTCTTTTTTAGAATGGAAACGGACATCACTATAATTTTTGCCTAATAGCTTCACAATTGGCAGGAGTGTCAATGAGGCATGTTCATTCATGGCACCTCCTCCTTGGCTGGCATCCAGCTCTCTAGTTGGAGCTGGGACCATCTTGGACAAGGAGGCCCGAACATCAACCACCTCCCCTATTACGCCACTCTTCACTAAGGTAATCACATGACCAAATGCGGGACAGAAGGCCGTTTTGTTGGCCTCTAGCAATACCTTGTTTTGCTTCTCTGCGAGTTCATATAGCTCTTGCGCCTCCTGCTCTTTGAGCACCATCGGCACTTCGCACAGAACATGCTTTCCTGCGGCCAATGCCTCCTTTGCATACTGATAATGGGAGGGATGAGGTGAGGCTATGTACACAGCATCAACGACATTGAGGAAAGAATTATATTTTGAAAAGGAAGAAACTCCATATTGACTTGAGAATGCATCAGCCTCTACCTTGTTAGGATTATAAACGGCATTAACTTCTGCACCATCAACGACTCCCGCCTCAGGTATAAACCTTCTGGCTATTCGCCCTGAGCCAACCACTCCAATCCTGACTATACTTTGTGTCTCTGCCCTCAGCTGAGTTGAGGACACCCCTTCGGTGCGAGGGAGATAGACGACCTTGCAATACTCATTCAGGTAGTCGAACTTCCCAACCCAGTCAGAGCCTATAGCAAAGATATCCACATCGTAACGCTGAATATCATCAATCTTCTGGCCAATGTAATCCTCAATTATCACTTCGTCGGCATAGCCTGTCGCCTTAACCGCTTCCACTCGTTCCAGCACATTGTTCCTCACATTCAGCTTTCCACGACCTTTATCGAAACTATCAGAAGTAACTCCTACAATCAGATAGTTGCCCAGTTCCTTAGCTCTCCTCAGCAGGTTGATATGCCCCTGATGCAGCAAATCGTATGTACCGTATGTGATGACCTTTAACATAATCAAGTTCTATTATTTAAAGTATATTCGCATATCATGTTTGGGACACCTTTTATCTTCGGGTGGTAACTGCATGTAGTCTCCGTAAGCCGATCTAAGCACATTGTCATAACCTGCCATTGCACAGAATTTATAACCTTCGAAATCAAGCATCACGGTTTTGTCAAAATCTTTCAGCATGAACAACTGGCGAGACTGTTCGAGAGGTAGGATCATCAAAGCCACATGCTCTGTTGACCCGAACGGTAACAACTTAGCATTCGAATCTATGATTCTATTGTATTTATATACCGTCCTCCCATTGAATGTCTTGATTTTTCTTTTCAGCAACCTGTAATTATAGTCGAAAGATTCATGGCGAGAAAAGTGGAGATACGCCATCCGAGCATAAAAATAATCTATCCCGAATGCGAGAATACGGTCGAACTGAGCATCATATTCTGCCCGATTGTCTGGCACCGTATCTAAAGGGAAAATATCAATCTTCAACCCTGTCTGCTGTTTACAGAAAGGAACATTATACTCAATCACCGTACGGTCCATATCAACCACATGGGCATAGGAAAGAAAATATCCCGGGTCATTTTCCATCGATAGGAGGTGAAACTTATCAGACTTATACGAAGAAATGAACTTCTCATATTCAGGTCTAAGCATGAACACATCCACATCATCATCCCATGGGATAAAGCCTTTATGTCTCACGGCCCCCAGTAGCGTACCCGCCGCTAATGAGTATTTTATCCCATTCTTTACGCAAAAGTCATGCACATCAAGCAGCATCTCCAAGCTTAAATCTTGAATGTCTTTCAGAGATAATTCTTTTCTCATATATAGATAAATATCTTTTTTCGTCTTCGGAATGGTCAGAATGCCTGCCACTCTGGGAATGGTCTAAAATGTTTAGCCCCTAAATACTTTTTAAACAGAGGATATACACCTATAGCAATACAAAGAAACCAAACCTTTTCCCTATAGGTTGAATGATAGCGCTTGTCTCCCCAGAAAAGGACTTTATTGATTTCTGGATAGGTATTAAACCACATCCTTCTATAATGCTTCTTGTTGATGATCGGTAGAAGGCGATTTCTCACTCTTAGTTTCTGTATCAAAATGCCTCTCCAATATTCATCCGCCACACAGACATCCTTCAAGAAGCCTATCATAATATCAACGTTATCCTTATTTCCATTATAATTCACCAAGCATGCATCCTCAGTTAAAGAATGTGACAAAGAACTAAGATGAGACCGGTAATGATAAAGAGGTTCGCTCACATGAGTGATTTTCTTTGCATAATAAGCAGTTACAATACTATATATGATATCTTCTGCAAACCGACCCACTGGCCAAACCGACTCAACTCTATAGAAGAGCGTCCTTTTGAAAAGCCTCACTACGCAGAATGGAGGATTTCGACGATTGAGAATATCATTTCTTACATTCTCTCCATCCCCTATTACGCCCTCGGGCACTGCTGTTTCCCTTCGGCTCTTTTTCTCATCAAAACGATAATAATCGCATATTACCATGTCGGCGCTCTCCTTTACGGCTTTCTCATACATCCGCTCCATCATATTCAGTTCTACATAGTCATCCGGATCTATAATAATCAGATACTCGCCTGTCGCACTTTTGATACCCTCATTCTTTGTCTCAGCAACACCTTTATTCTCTTCATGGACAATTATACGCACCTGTTCTTCACGATTAGGATATTCGCTCAAAACCTTTCTAACAATATCCATACTCCCATCGCACGACTTGTCATCAACGAAGATGTACTCCAAGTCGGCCAATGTCTGCCCAAACAGGCTGCGCACGCACTGTTCAATATATTGAGCCACATTGTAGACAGCTACTATGATACTTACCTTTGCTCCCATATAATGAGAATGACGAATTAGATAATCGCTCTTATGCAACGTATGACTGATTTTTGCCAAATAGTATCCATGTCGCGTCTCTTCGAGACGCTGGAAAGGAGGGTATTTCAATACCCCACACTGCGGAACCTAACCGAAAAAGGGGGTTGCTCCCTTTGGTCGCGACCCCAGGTTCCTTGTATGGGGTTTCTTCGAGACACGAGTGTCCACTGGACATTCTTAACTACATCTCTGCATAGCTCGAACGAGTTCGGCTCTGCGCTCGACTTTGCAACGTTATTGAGATTCAGTATCTTCGAGGCTGTTGAAAAATCAGTCAGATATATCATAAGAGCCAACTACGTTAATATGATATGTATACACTGACATTCTAATCAATTCTCGGCTTCGGACTTGAGGTACTTGTCGAACCAGTCGATGAAATTGCGGTGCCAGAGGAGGCTGTTTTGAGGTTTCAGCACCCAGTGGTTCTCATCGGGGAAGTAGAGGTAGCGGGCATCGAGACCACGGAGCTTGGCAGCATTATAGGCAGCCATACCCTGAGAGGCTACGATACGGAAGTCGAACTCGCTGTGGACAACGCAGATAGGAGTGTTCCACTTGTCGACAAACAGGTGGGGTGAGTTGGCATAGGAATGGGCTGTCTTGGCGTTTTTCTCCCAGTAGGGGCCACCGAGGTCCCAGTTGGTGAACCAGTATTCCTCGGTCTCGAGGCACTGCTGCTCGAAGTTGAACATGCCGTTGTGGGCGAGGAAGGCCTTGAAGCGGTGGTTCTCGTTGTGGCCTGCCAGCCAGTAGATGCTGTAGGCACCGAAGGAGGCACCGCAGGCTCCGATACGCTCGGGGTCAATCTGGGGCATGTTTTGGGCAAAGTAGTCGGTGGCAGTCATATAGTCCTTCATGCAGAGTCCGCCGTAGTCGCCGCTGATCTCTTCACACCAAGCGGTACCGAAACCGGGGCAGCCGCGACGGTTGGGGGCGATAACGAAATAGCCGGCACCACTCATGACTTCAAAGTTCCATCGGGTGCTCCAGAACTGGCTGACCATGCTTTGGGGGCCACCTTCGCAGAAGAGAAGTGCAGGATAGGTCTTGGTGCTGTCATAGTCGTAGGGATAGATGAGCCATACGAGCATCTCCTTGCCGTCGACGGTAGGAATCCAATAAGGCTCAGTGCGTCCCATCTTGATGAGAGAGAGCACCTCGGTGTTGATTTGGGTGAGCTGGGTACCCTGCTGATTGGTGTCGTTGACTGTGTAGTGGTAGATTTCGGCAGGATGCTGCATGCTGACCTCGTTGGCATAAATATCTTCACCGTGGAGCGTGAAGCCATTGATGTCGTGACAATCCTTGGTGACCTGGCGTATAGCTTTGCTGTTTACGTCGAAAGCAAACACCTCGTTGGTACCACGATACATGACAACGGCGAGTATCTGTGCATCGTCGTCAGTCCAGTTGATAGAGCTGACGCCGTAGTCGAATGCCTCGGTATAGTCGGTCTTGGTGCCGGTGGCGAAATCGTAGACCATCAAGCGCAGTTTGTCGCTTTCGTAGCCATCGTGTTCCATGCTTTCCCAAGCCAGCTTCTTGCCGTCGTGGCTGAAGACGGGATTCTGGTCATAACCCATGATGCCTTCGCTAAGGTTGGCAGTTTCGCCTGTGGCGATGTTGTAGAGGTAGATGTCGCTATTGGTGCTGAGGGAGTAGTCCTTGCCCGTCTTCTTGCGGCAGGTGTAGGCAATGGTCTTGCCATCGGGTGAGAAGTTGAACTGCTCTATCCCACCCCATGGGCGCATGGGACATTCAAAGGCATTGTTGCCGATGACGTCAATTGCCTTCTCTAGGTCTACCTTGTTGTCGGAGAGAGGGGCAAGGAAGATGTGGGGGAACTCGTCTACCCAATTGTCCCAGTGGCGATACATGAGGTCCTCGTTGATGCGGCCAGTGGTCTGGTCCAGACCGGCATAGAGATTATTGATCTCGTCAGGACGCTGAACGGGCAGGTCGGAGATATAGAGAATCTGATTACCGTTGGGAGAGACCTTGAAGCCTTCGAGACCTCCTTCAACAGTGGCCAACACTTTCTCTGACTTGTTGTTGACATTCATAGAGACAATGTCGTTGCCACGGGCAAAGAGCAGAGTAGATGCATCCACCCAAATGGGGTTGAACTCACTTTGGGAAGTATTGGTGAGGCGGATAGGTTGGGCTTTGCCTTCTGTTGGGATGAGATAGACCTCGGCGTTGCCCTTATTTTGCGACATGTCGTAGAAAGTGGTGGTGTAGGCTATCTGCTTGCCATCTGGGCTGAGTGCATATTCGCCCATTTTGCCGAGTTTCCACATCAACTCGGGAGTGAAACGTCCGTTCTGCACGGAGACAGAGGGACGGCCGATGATGTTTTCGGGTTCTTCTTTCTGTTTGCAACCTGCCATCAGAAGCATGACGGCAGCTAAAATGATAGTGACTTTTTTCATATTAATCAGTGTTCTTTGTTTCTAACGGATATATCTGGGGCAATATATTTTTTGCAAAAGTACAACTTTTTTCATTAACGGCACAGAAAAAAAATATATAATTCCATGAAAAAGTAGTATTTTTGCAAACCGAAATAAAGGGACCTAACAAAGGAAATGTACACAAAAACATTTGACAGCCAAAGCATTGACACCACTCGTCAGTGGACTACCAAGGCGCAAAAAATCGTGTTGCTTTCGCATATGAATGCCGACGGCGACGCCTGTGGCAGCATACTTGGCTTCACTTTGCTACTTGAGCAGGCCGCCCCTCAGGCACATTCTGTGGTCCCCATCCTCCCCAACGGCTGCCCCAAATACTTTCATTGGCTCCCTGCCAGCGAGAGAATTCTTTCGGGCGAAACCGATAGGGAGCAATGTGAACGGCTTATCGGAGAGGCAGACCTGATAGTCAGTGTCGACCTAAACACCCCCTCGAGGGTTGATTTTCTGCAGGATGCCTTGGTCAATGCTCAGGGGCATAAGCTTCTTATAGACCATCATCACAATCCTGATACAGACCATTTCGACATCATCTTTTCCGACCCCTTGATTTCTAGCACCTGCGAATTGGTGTTGTGGCTTTCCGATGCCCTTTGGGGGAGGAAGTATATGAATACCGACGTGGCACGCTGCCTATACACCGGCCTGCGTACCGACACAGGAGGATTTGCCTTCAGTTGCAGCCAACCCAACTGCTTCGAAGCTGCTGCCCAACTAGTTTCGTACGACATACAGCCCGCCGAGATTCACAACAGAATCATCAACACCTTCACCGTCAACCGGATGATGTTCTACGGTTTTGCTCTCAGTCAGCGCCTGGAGATATATCCCTCCCGTCGCGTAGCCCTGTTCGCCTTCTCGCTTGAGGACCAACAGCGCTATAACGTGAGCGGCGAGGACATGGAGGGACTTGTGAACTACACGTTGATGATGCAGGACATCGAGGTGGGAGCACTCCTCCGAGAAGAGCAGGGCCGCACCAAGGTTTCCCTCCGTGCCAAATACGAAGTCAATGTCAACCATATAGCCCAGCAATTGGGTGGAGGTGGACATACCAAGGCCGCAGGCGCCACCAGCCTCAAGCCTTTGACCGAGACCCTGACCGAAGTCAAACAGCTCTTAGGCATTGATGGCCAAGAACCTCTTAAAACAGCAACGACCGCATGAGACTGAATATCACATATCTGCTATACACTCTCTCCCTAGTCCTACTGCTGGCCTCCTGCGGTGACCGCACACCCGTTATCGACCTAGAAACTGACAACAGCACTCGGTTCAAAGAAAACATGATCAACGCCAATAGGGTTGTCATCCAGTCAGAGTCGACCCAGATCGAAGGCTATATACAACGCAGGGGCATGACTACTAAAGAGTTGCCCTGTGGTGCGCTTTACCATGAATACCAACATGGTAACGACAGCATCATCAATCCCGACGACACCGTAGTCGTCACCTACCGCCTTGAGGCGCTCGACGGCACACCCTTCTACACCCGTCAGACCGACACGCTGGTTGTAGGCCGACGTCAAGTGACTGTGGCACTTGACGACCTGCTACAACAGCTCACCTATGGCAGCCAGGCTTGGCTTATCGCCCCGTCCAACGCCGCCTATGGTGTGGCTGGAGACGGCGACCGTGTACCTACCCGTACAGTGATAATTTATAATATAGTATCAATAAATAAATTTTATTCCAACAAATCATGAAAAAAGTTTTAATGATTGCCTCCGTGGCATTGGTTTGCGCTGTCATGATGTCAGCCTGCAACTCCAACAAATTCAAGAAGTCCCCCAACGGCCTCCTATACCGCTTTGAGACCGTCAACTCCGACGGCGAGCAGCCCAGCGTAGGCGACTTGCTGGTTGGCGAACTCATCCTCCGCCTTGAGGACGATACCCTCTTCACCAATGTGGGCAGCCCCGACCGCATCTTCCAAGTTGCAGAGAACTGCATGTTCGAAGGCGACATCCAGGAAGGTCTCCTTATGATGCACACCGGCGACAAGGCCATCTTCAAGATTCCCGCCGACTCTATCGCCAACTTTATGCAGCCCAGCCAGATGCCCCCGATGTATGAGCAGGGCAAGGGTCAGTTCTTCTATTATGAAATCTCCCTTATGGACATCGTCACCAAGGACGAGCTAGCCCAGGAGCAGGCCAACTTCATCGAGGAGATGGAGCAGCGCAAACAGAATGAGCCCACCACTTTGGCCCAATACATTGCCGACAACAACATCACCGCCAAGCCCACCAAGAGCGGCCTCTATGTAATCGTCAACAAGAAGGGCGACGGCCCCAAGGTTGCTGCTGGCAAGAAAGTGAGTGTCAACTACACTGGTCGCCTGCTCGATGGTACCCTCTTCGACACCAGCCGTGAGGCCGACGCTAAAGAGGCCGACAAAGTGCAGCCTGGTCGCACCTATGAGCCCCTCACCTATGTGGTTGGCGAACAGCCCATGATTAAGGGATGGGACGAAGGCATTATGGGTCAGACCGCTGGCAGCGACATCACCCTCATCATGCCCTCTGAGCTCGCTTATGGCGGACGTGGCGCTGGCAAGGACATCCTGCCCTACAGCCCCCTCGTATTCAACCTCACTATCGAATCTGTTGAATAATTATTTCTGACTGATGAAAAACATTGTCATCTTCGGCGCCCCAGGTGCTGGCAAAGGCACCCAGAGCGACTTTATCGTTGAAAGATACGGACTGACGCACATTTCCACTGGAGATTTGCTGCGCCGTGAAATCGCTGACAAGACCGAACTAGGTCTCCGCATCAAGGACATTATGGATGCCGGCCAGCTGGTCAGCGACGATATCGTTGTCGAAATGATTGACAATGCCATCGCTCGCGACGATAAAGGAATCCTCTTCGATGGATTCCCCCGCAACGTGGCACAGGCCGAAATACTCGACCAACTGCTTCAAAAGCATGGACGTACACTGACCTGCATGATACGGCTCGACGTGCCCCGAGAGGAGCTCATACGCCGTATGCTCGAACGTGCCAAAGTCAGCGGACGCAGCGACGACAACGAAGAAACCATCAAGAACCGCCTTGTCGAGTATGAGAACAAGACCCTACCCGTCGCCTCGTACTATGCCAAGCAGAACAAAGAGGTGAAAATCAACGGCCTCGGCGACATCAAACGTATCTCTGAAGATATTGCCAACGCCATCGAAACCCTCTGACGAATACCATTAACTAGAAAGTTCTAGAGAGTCTAGTTAACTAGATAATCTAGAACTTTCTTTATAAACAGCACCACATGACATCCAACTTTGTCGACTACGTTAAAATATTAGTTCGCTCTGGCAAGGGAGGCGCCGGCTCGGCCCACCTCCTCAGGGTCAAGTACAACGCCAAGGCAGGTCCCGACGGTGGCGACGGTGGCCGCGGCGGACATGTCATCCTCCGTGGTAACAGCCAGCGCTGGACCCTTCTGCATCTCAAGTATACCAAACACGTCTTCGCTGAGGACGGCGAGCATGGGGGTGAAAACCTCTGCACAGGACGTACTGGTAGAGACCAAATACTCGAAGTGCCGCTGGGCTGCATCTGCCGCGACGCCGACACGGGAGAACTACTGGGCGAAGTGACAGAGGACGGACAGCAGGTAATCATTGCCAAAGGAGGACGTGGCGGACTAGGTAACGACCATTTCAAATCGCCTACCAACCGCACTCCACGCTATGCCCAGCCAGGCGAACCCGCTGTCGAGCGTTGGGTTGTCATCGAACTTAAAGTCTTGGCCGACGTCGGACTGGTAGGCTTCCCTAATGCGGGCAAGAGTACCCTACTGAGTGTCGTCTCAGCCGCCAAACCCGCCATCGCCGACTACCCATTCACCACCCTGGTCCCCAACCTAGGCATTGTAAACTACCGTGACGACAAATCCTTCTGCATCGCCGATATACCCGGCATCATCGAAGGCGCCAGCGAGGGTAAAGGACTGGGTATCCGTTTTCTGCGTCACATTGAGCGCAATGCCATCCTCCTCTTTATGGTCAGTTGCGAACAACTCGACATCGACCACGAATACCATGTGCTGCTGGAAGAACTGCGCCGATATAACCCGGAGCTACTTGACAAACAGCGCATCCTTGCCGTGACCAAATGCGATATCATCGACGACACCATGATGGAGCAGCTGCAAGCCCACCTTCCCAAGGGAATCGACAGCATCTTTATCTCTGCCGTATCAGGACTGCATATTCAGGAACTTAAAGACCTGATATTCCAAAAGTTGGAAGAAGAGAGCGCCACTACCCTTTCCTCTCACAATCCCGAAGTACCCTCAGACCCAACGCCTACAGCCTCTGTCTAAAACGAAAAAAAGACTCATTCTGACACATGTTCTCCCAGCTTCTCCAGACCGACACAGACCTCTTTCTCTGGATCAACCAACACCACTGCGCCGCCGCTGATTGGGTGCTGTGGGTTGCCAGCCAAAGCTGGTCGTGGGCGATTGTCCTCCTGCTGGCTTTTCTATTCACTACCTTACGACACGAACCCCGACGTTGGTGGCTTGTTCTTCTAGGCATCGTGCTCTGCTTCCTTTTTGCCGACCGCACATCGGTCATTATCAAAGACATTGTATGCCGTCCCCGCCCCTGCCATGCACTCGAGGGTGTGCGTATGTTCCACACCTCCTGCGGCGGTGCCTACGGGTTCGTATCCTCCCATGCCGCCAACGTATTTGCCTTGGCTATGTTCCTCACGCTCCGCTATCGCAAAAGCAGAAGTACCTCTTCACACGTCCGTCAATACCCTGCCCTATTCCCCATTCTTATCTTTCTTTGGGCGGCTGTCGTAGGCTACTCCCGTCCCTACCTTGGCAAGCACTATCCTGGCGACATCCTCTGCGGTGCCCTTTGGGGTATTGCGTTGGGATTGCTAGTCTTTCTCTTGACACACCTCGTCGACCAAGCGTTACAAAATAGGGCAAAAGAAAAAAAAGTTTCAACAAAATGAAACAAAAAAACGTCATTTGCGTTATAATAAACGTGCTTACTTATTTCAAAGATGTATTTGACGGAACGTCTCCTTCGTGGGGGCGTTCTTGTTTTTTCTCCAACCATATCCAACTCACTCGATTGCAAATCCAATCCTTATAAATCATAGACAAAAAACGAACCAACCCATGAACGTACTCGACATTATCCTCGCCATACCCCTATGCTACTTTATCTACAAAGGCTGGCGAAGGGGCTTTATTTTCGAACTCGCCGCCCTTACGGGAATCATCATCGGCTGCTGGGCTGCCATCCATTTTTCCACCTGGGTGGCGGAGCTACTGGGTCTGGAGGGCGAAGGGTCTCTCCTCATCGCCTTCTTTATCACTTTCCTCGGAGTGGTGATTGGGTCTTATTTCCTCGGCAAAGCTATCGAAGGATTCATCAAGATGGTCAAAGCCGATGCCCTGAACAGGATACTTGGTGCCCTGATAGGCATGGCCAAATGCCTCTGTGTACTCAGCGTGCTGCTCAACTTCGTCCTACTTGTCGACCTGAACCACCACATAATTACGCCCAAACTACAAGAAGAGAGCAAACTCTACAAGCCTACCTACACTCTTGGAAACAAGCTTACTGCCACCCTTAAGACCCACCTGCACGAACTCCGCGAACAACAAGAAAACTGCTAACACCCCTCGCCATGCTCATCCTGGCTCCCATGCAAGGGCTCACCGAACTGATGTTTCGCAAAGCATACCACCGATGCTTCCCTGAGGCTATCGACTATGCCGTCTCGCCCTTTCTTTCCCTCACGCACGGCAATCTAGCCGATGCTTGGAAGAAGATTGACGACGTCCTGCCACAAGACAATAAAGACTCTCTACCCGTCATACCCCAAATCTTGGGTAAGGAGCCTATAGAGTTTGCAGACCTCGCCAACCGCCTCTACGAAGTGGGCTACACCGAGGTGAACTGGAACATCGGCTGTCCCATGCGACGCGTCACCGCCAAGCACCGAGGCAGCGGCATCCTCCCCTACCCCGACGAAGTGCGTAGCATACTGGAATATGTCGTCCCTCGCCTCAAGCCTCGACTGAGCATCAAGATGCGCCTTGGGTTGAACAGTCCACAAGAAATATTTGCCCTCATCCCCATACTCAACGACTTCCCGCTTGCCAGCGTCACCATCCATCCCCGCACCGGCCGACAGCAGTACGGCGGACAGGTAGACCTCGATACTCTCGACCGCGTGTTGCCCCTCATACGCCACCATGTCATCTACAACGGCGACATCTGCACCCTTGCCGACTTCCACCGCATCCAGAAACGTTACCCCGCCGTCACCGACCACATGATAGGACGAGGCATACTTTTTGACCCTTTGCTGCCCTTGCGCATCCGTCAGGACCGTTACCAACTACAAGAATCTGAAATGAAGCAAACTATCAGATTCATCTTTTGCCTCCTTGACGCCATTGACGAAGGCGACGTGCGCCCGCTAAGCAAAATGCGCAAGGTGAAAGAATACTGGTGTCTTCTGCGACGCAGCCTACCCATCACCGAACAGCAATCCCTCTCGGTGCTTCATGCTCAGGACTATGATGAAACCCTCGCCTGCCTACACCAACTCGTCGAATCTGTCCGAACAGACGGAGGAATCCGCCATTGTGAATAACTTTTTTAGGGGAATACATAATAAAAAAACAAAATAGTCGTTTACCAATTTAATGAAAAATATAAAACTCCTACTCATCCTCTTGATTCCTGCCCTATTAGCTCTTTCAGCCTGTGGCAGCCACAACGATACCCCCGACATGTCGAACGAGGAGGCTCTTAAAGTTCTCGACATCCAGATTCACAAGCATCCCAAAGACGACAACCTTTATTACAACCGTGCCAAAGTCTATTTTGAGCTAGGCCGCGTCAACGATGCTATTGCCGACCTCACCCGTGCCGTCTCACTCAACGACAAAAAGCCCGAATACTACATGCTCCTTGGCGATGCCTACCTGGCCAACGGCCACATCGAACAGAGCTATTCCAGCCTGCAACGCGCCCTCGAGTTAGCCCCCGACAATCAAGAAGCCATGCTCAAGCTAGGTGAAATATCCTACTACAGCCACAACTACGACCGCGCCATGGAATGCCTCAGCAATGTCACCGCCAAAGACCCACAGAATCGCACCGCCCTCTTCATGAAAGGCTTCATCTATAAGGAGACGGGCGATACCGCTAATGCCATCACCCTGATTCGCAAAGTATGTGACCTTTACCCCGACTACGAACCTGCATTTGAGGAACTGGGCATCCTCTATGCCACCCATCTCGACCCACTGGCTCTCGAATACCTCAACACCGCTATCCGGCTTGACCCTCAGAACACCAACGCCCTCTACGCCCTGGCCATGTACTTCCAAGACCTTAACCAAATGGACAAGGCCGAAGAGACTTACAAGCAGATACTTGACATTAACGCTAACCACAAAGACGCTTGGCACAACCGTGGTTATATCGAACTCTTCACCTATGGAGACTACCCCAAGGCCATCGAATACTTCACCCGCGCCATCCAGTGCGACAGCACCTTTGCCGAAGCCTGGGTCAATCGTGGATGTGCCTACGAACTCTCGGGCAACCGCCAGCAAGCACGCGACGACTTCCGCACCGCACTTGACCTCGACCACACTTTCCAGCCCGCTATCGATGGCATCAAACGTGTATCTTAACCCATGAATACAAACAATTAAACTAACGATATATGAGCACACTTAAAGGACGCAACCTCATCTCCATCACCGACTTCTCTAAAGAAGAATATATCGAGGTGCTGGACATAGCCGAAGGTTTTGAAGAAAACCCCAAGCAACGTATTCTCAGCGACAAAGTTGTCGCAACCCTTTTCTTTGAGCCCTCTACCCGTACCCGCCTGAGCTTTGAGAGCGCAGCCAACCAACTCGGAGCCCGCATCATCGGCTTCAGCGACCCCGGTGGCACCAGTGTTCAGAAAGGTGAATCGCTCCACGACACCATCGTCATGGTCTCCAGCTATGCCGACCTCATCGTCATGCGCAACCCCAAGGAAGGCTCCTCGCGCTATGCCTCCGAGGTAGCCTCGGTGCCTGTCATCAACGCTGGCGACGGGGCCAACCAGCACCCCACCCAGTGCATGCTCGACCTCTACTCTATCCGTAAGACACAGGGCACACTCGACAACCTCAACATCGCCCTTGTCGGCGACCTCAAGTACGGCCGCACCGTCCATTCGCTCGTCCAGGCCATGTGCAACTTCAACGCCACCTTTCACCTCGTGTCCCCCACCGAGCTGAAACTCCCCTCGTCAGTCAAGATGAGCATCAAAGACGCTGGACTAAAATACTACCAGTATACCGACATCCGCAGCATCATCCCCATAGCCGACATCATCTACATGACCCGCGTGCAACGCGAACGCTTCCCCGACCCGCTTGAGTACGAGCGCGTCAAGGACAGCTGCATCCTGTCAGCCGATATGCTCCAAGGCTGCAAGCCCAACATGCGTGTGCTACATCCCCTGCCCCGCGTCAACGAAATCACCACCGATGTCGACAAGACCCCCTATGCCTACTATTTCCAGCAGGCTCAGAACGGTGTCTATGTACGTCAGGCTCTCATGGCCGCCATCTTAGGTGTAAAATAACCACTTATCAATATATCAACAAGCAATTATGGAAACCAAGAAAGAACTCGTCGTTCCCGCCATCGAAAACGGCACCGTCATCGACCATATCCCCACCGAATCTGTTTATCAGGTCATCCACATCCTCGGTCTTGAAAACTACAAAGACGAGGTGATCATCGGCAACCACTTCCAGAGTGGAAAACTCGGACGCAAAGGCATCATCAAAATCAAAAACAAGCACTTCACCAAAGAGGAAGTCAGCAAAGTGGCCCTCGTCGCCCCCTTTGTCACCATCATCACCATCCACGACTATCAGGTGATTGAGAAATTCGCCACCGAAATACCCGACCACATCGAGAACTTCGTCAAATGTGCCAATCCCAAGTGCATCACCAATGCCGAGGCCGTGCCCACCAAATTCGACGTAGTGGACAAAGAAAATCTCAAGCTCCGCTGCCACTACTGCGAGAAGTTCACCACCAAGGAGACCATCCATTTCAATCTCTAATTCACAACCATTCTACCCTCCCCGGCCCGCCTGCTCAAGGCTGTCGGGGAGGAATATTATCAACACCTAACAATCCTTACCATGAAACGCTACTACGTTGCCCTCATCATAGTCACCATCGTATTGGTGCTAGCCGCATTCTGCACCCAATGGTTTGGGACAGGCCTTTTCCAGACCGTCATGCCCCTGTTACCGCTCTACTTTGCTGTGGTTACGGGTCTACAACACTACGTTGTGGTCAAAAGCCTCTATAAGGACCCCCGTTCGTTCGTCAAGAACTTCCTCGGCGTAACCGTCGGCAGCCTATTCCTTCATTTGGTCATCCTGTGCCTCTGGGCCTTCACCCACATGACCACTGCCCGCACCTTCATCATCGCCTTCTGCATCTGCTATATCGTCTATCTGGCATTCGAGACCATTCAACTAGTCCTTCTCGTTCGCCGCAAGCGGAACGAATAAACGCTACCACATTGGCTCCATGTAATCTAAGCGCTACACACCCCATGCCCTCCCTTTTTTCTTTGGTATAAAAATAAGGGACGCACAACAAGTTGCGACATCATAGAACCCAAGTAGTACTATTTTGACTAAAAAAAACACCCGTGTCTTGCTGTGACACGGGTGTTTTTTGAATGTATGGGAACGCCTTATTTGTTCACTAAGCGTTTGTGGACAAGGCCTTGAGGAGTCTGGAGTTCGACGATATAGACACCGGTATTGGGCAGCAGGAGTTCTTCCTCGGTGCCTTTGACGGCTTTGTCTTCAACCAGACGGCCGTCGACAGAATAGAGGCGAAGACGCTGCACCTGGACGCTACCAAAGTCAACCATGCAACGGCCTTGGGCGGGATTGGGATGGAGAGAAATGCCTTCCTCGAGTACATCGGAGACACTTTGTGGCAAAGGCATGGTGTCGGTAGTTATAGAGATGAACACCCAGGGGGTAGTCGCCGTGTCGCCACACAGGGCACGGACATAGAAGTCATAGCTGGTGTTAGGCGAAAGGTTGTAGAAGAGGTAAGTGCTGTCAGATGTGGTCACCACGGTGCCAAAGCCCTGCATGAATCCTCTAGTGCCATACTCTATCTCCCAATGATCGGGGGTGGCTGTGTTGTTCCATTCCAATTGTACATACATATGGTTGTGGAATACTTCGCGAAGGTTTTCCACGCGGCCGCAAGGACCGGGGAACTGAACCAACTGCAGGCTGTCGATGAACAACCGCGAGCCTCTGTAGCGGGCTTTTTCGCCAACCGAGGAGATGACAAGAATCACCATTGAGTC
>JAEEGI010002104.1_pt1 | contig 49235 bp, 36 predicted proteins | sample 8958751 | NCBI WGS metagenome assembly JAEEGI01 (sample SAMN16246545, study PRJNA631951) | gut metagenome | biome: gut microbiome; feature: rumen; material: KS-attached | host: Bos | place: Iran: Karaj | collected 2018-10
CTTTGGCCAAATGATTTGCCCCACGACGGGTATCCGCCTGCCCAGAAGCTGATGCTGTTCAAGGAGTCGAACTGATAATCGCCGTTGAAGTACAATCCACCCCACAGCGAATGACTGCGCTGCAAACTGGACCCACACGCTACGGAAGAGGTGTCCATCTGCTCATTGAAACGGGTGGCCATCTCAATTGTGTTCGTCTTATAAAACGAATAGTGGGTGGTGATGTAGAAATTGAGCGACAACTTTTCATTACTCCAAACATATGATAGCCACGGACTTACATCGGGCATCGAGGAACCATAAAGTCCAAAACTGACAAAACTGTTTTTCTTGATTTTGGAGGTGGTGATGATGTTGATAATGCCGCCGGTTCCTTTGGCGCTGTAACGTGCCGACGGGTTGGTGATGACCTCAATTCGTTCCAGCGCGTTGGCAGGCAGCTGCTGAATGAAGGTTTTCAGTCCCTCCTCGTTGAGGCGCGACGGCTTGTCGTTGATCCATATCTCCACAGAGGACACCCCGCGGAGGGTGATGTTGCCTTCCACATCCACCTCCACGCCCGGCGCGTTCTGGAGGGCATCGGAGGTAGTGCCGGTCTGCACCGACGGGTCTTCCGACACATTATAGAGCGTCTTCTCGCCGTCAACCATATACACGGGCTTGGAAGCCACCACCGCAACGCCTTCCAACACATCACTCGTCTTTCTCATGCCGATAGTGCCGAGATCCATGGTGGCGGTCCCTTCCGTCACTGTAACGGGAAGGTCCAGCGTTTCGTAGCCCACCAGCGAAGCCCGCAGCAGGTAACTGCCCGCACGGACTTTGGAGATGGTGAAAGTGCCATCCGCCTCGGTGAAGGCCGCCCCCTCCACCTGCATGGTAGAGTCGGCAGTCACCAGTCCCACGCTGACATAAAACAGTTTGTCCTTGTACACACTATCCACGATGGTTCCACGCAAGGTAGTTTGTGCTATCAATTCACTGGAAATCAATACAAAAATAAAAAGCAGAGAAAGACTCCCATACTTCATGAATTTTACAAAGCAAGAAAATTGCATACCATTTGGGGTGGGAATTGGGTGGGGTTTCATTGGCGTTTTTTTTTAGATTCATAAAATATTACACCTTTACTAACGACAATTTTTCATTATTATTTTCAGTGAAATAAGAAAATTATTCAGCGAATTTAATTTTAATAGAAAAAGCAGTCGCTTCTACATTCGCCATAGCCTTAAAAAATGAATATTTTCGATCAACACCATTCTCTTTATCTTAGAAATAAAATAAAAGCCCACTTTGTGCGTTAATGGTAATGGATTAATAATGAATATGAAAACCCAATATCACCTGCTATTTGTCTTCACCCTCCTGTTGACCGCCGTCGTGGCACTCTCATCCTGTAATAAAATCCATCCCGAAGAGAACTCGAAAGTGAGTTTTTCGACCGACTTGGTGCAGTTCGACACGGTTTTCACTACGATAGGTTCGGCCACCCAAAATTTCCGCGTGTACAACCCGTACAACTACGACATCAAGTTGGATGTTTACCTTGCGGGCGGCGACCACTCGCAATTCAGCATCAACGTAGATGGCGTAGCAGGCACCTCATTCAAGGATGTGGAGATTCCCGCCAAGGACAGCATTTTCGTTCATGTGAAGGTGAATGTCAACCCCAACGACCAGAGCCAGCCGTTTGTGGTGACCGACTCGGTGGTGTTTCTGCACGGCAACACCATGCAGGATGTGGACCTGATGGCCTACGGGCAGAATGCCCACTTCATCGTGGCCGACCAAGGGAGCAGCCTGCGCTACAAAATCATCGCCCACGAACATGAGACTGTCCACTGGACCAACGACTTACCGTATGTCATATACGGCGGTTACGCAGCGGTGGACTCGCTCGGCACGCTCATCATCGACCCCGGCACCACCATCTACTTCCACAACGGCGCCGGTCTGTGGATTTACCGCTACGGCAACATCCAAGCGGTGGGCACACAGGAGCAGCCCATCACCTTCCGCGGCGACAAACTGAACAGCTGGTTCGACACCGACTACGCCCAGTGGGACCGCATCTGGATCAACGAGAGTAATATCGACAATCGTTTTGAAAATGTGGAGATTAGCAACGCTTTCATCGGATTGCAGGTGGAGAGCTTGAGCGAATATTTGAGTGGGAGAACCATTCTGAAAAACTGTGTGGTACACAACACCTACAATAGCGGTCTGCTGGCTCGCGCCACCAACATTCGCGCCGAGAACTGCCAATTCAGCAACAATGGTTCCTGCGGCGCCGAGTTGCATATCGGCAGCTACGACTTCCGCCACGTCACCATCGCCAACTACTTCCACCAGTCGGGCAGAGAGAACCCCGCCCTCTACGCCGCCACCAACTACACCGATGGCATTTACCAGTACGTAGGCCCCCTCGCAGCATCGTTCACCAACTGCATCGTTTATGGCTCGATCGAAAATGAAATCGGGCTTTCGCTCAACGACGACCAAGAGCATAACCTTCTGTTTGAGAACTGTTTGGTACGATGCACCGAGAATATGGACTGCTTCACCAACTGCATCCGCAACCAGAATCCCAAATTCAACGCCAACAGCGACCAAGATTACGGGCTGCAGGAAGGTTCTCCTGCCATTGATGCGGGCAAAACGGGTCTGGGCATCACCACCGACATCACAGGTGCCCCCCGCGACGACCGTCCCGACATCGGCGCGTTTGAGTTCGGCAGCAGCCTCCGAAGAAGGCTTTCCTTACGTTAACCAACATTGAACCGCATACTCCGTGCCGGCATAGACGGGAGTAAGCGAGAGATAGCCGGCCACTACCCTGCCCTGCTCCACCCGCAGCGGGTAACGGGCACGAAGTGATGCATCTTCCTCTAACAGAGCATTTTCAGTCGGCAGGTAGCGAAGCCTCCATCGCCCTACGCTCCCCTCTCGCACATAGCGACTGTAAAATTGGTGAGCCGCCCACCCCATCGTCAGCCGGAGGTTCAACTCCACAGCAGGATGCAGGAAATATTCCCCATCTTTCTGATATACAAACATATCCACTCCCACAACACCTTGGTAATAGGGTGCTACATGGAGGTCGAGAAACTCCTCCAACGCCTCCCTAACCGCGTGGATAAGAGGAAGTTTTACATACGCTGACAGCCGCTGCTCAATCATCGCATCCGAGAGCAAGAGATTTTCCTGATACACCCCATGGCGGGTGGTGAACAGGGAATAGCCGCAGAAAGAGGACGACTGGGACAGGTCAAATTCTATCGCAAAATCTTGAACAACAGCATAGTACAATTCACCCATCACGCAACCATACTTACGGATCGACTGTGCCGCCCAGCCCCGCTGGTGGGTCGTCATCGTTCCTTTGATGAGGCGGAGTCCGCGGCCGCTGCCCGACCAAGGCATCTTCAGCACCACCTCGCCGTGCTGGGCCACAAAGTGCTCCACCTCCTCAATGGTGGTAAGTTCGGTGGCGGGCAGCGGCCGCTCGGCGGTGTCGGGCAATCGCCCCTGCAGGAACTGCATCGCCTGTCGGGAGAGACGGCGGTGGGAGAGCTCGCGAATCTTTTCCAGCTGCTGGTCGGTAGGCAGCAGTGCGGCAGGAATGCTCTGCTTCTGGAGGTGGCGGGCCAGATTGTGGTTCCAGCCCCAAGGTAGGATGCGGTCGCACCGAGCGACCTCGTGCCACGAGTCGGCAAGTTGCACCTGCAACCCACAGCGATAAGCCGTCTCCATAAAGGAGGCGGGCAACGGCGGAAGAGTGGCGCACACCATCGCATCCTCTGCCAGCCACAAAGGCAACAGGGCGGCATCGGCGGCAAATTTCACCGCAGAGGTGGGCGACACATAATGATTCGCTCCGTGCGCCAGCGCGAGGTCGTGATCGGGATTGAAGATGCAGAGCTGCGACATGCTTAGTTTCTCACACAGCGTACCGAGTAGGCCCATTCCGACATATCGTAAGAGACCACCGGGTAGGGATGGTTGACCATAAGATTCCAGCTGTAGGCCGTACTGCTGTCGCCGCTGGCGCCCCAGAAGGAGGCGTACTGGGTAATGCCTGACGGATCCTGCGCCCATTGTCCGGCCGGCATTGCGCTAAAGCCGGTGGCGTTGTTGGCGGCCAGGTTGTTGCCGGGTGCGCAACTGATGCCAGAACTCACCCATCCTTCGTTGCTGGCAAAGGCAGGAGCCACATAGTTCTCGTAATTCGGGTTGCAGACATACTCGCTCTGCGACTGCACATAGTCGGTCATCTGGGTGTATTCGGCCTCGCTGGGCAGGTGCCACCCGTTGGGACACACGCCCTGCACACCACTAGGATTGGAGGTAGAGGCGTTGGAAAGGGTGCGGATGGCCGCTTTCCAGTTATATAACAAGCCATAAACGGCTGCATTAGAAGAATTTCCATCAGGATAGAAATAATAGCTGACGCTGGTGGTGAGGGCGAACATGGAATTAGACCCTTGCGAAATGGAGGTTCCATCGGCATAGTGCTTGGTGCGAAGGTTGTCTTTCATCCAGCACTGGTTGCCAATTTTCACCACACGGTAACTGTTGTTGTCGTAATCCCTGAGTTCGGTAATCCTGCCCCCACTAGCGGTTTCGTTAGCGTTGGGAGAAGCCACCGGACAGGAGTTGAGGTCGCTGGCATCACCGCCGCCCCCACCGCCGTTGCCTTCATCGCGCACGCAGCGCACACCAAATCCGTAGGTAGTTTCGTATCCGCCGGTCGGATGTCCCACCGTGGCAGTGCTGTAGGCCAGATAGTAAGACTCCGCATTGGCACCCACCGCCGTGCAGGTCCAGAACATGGCGAACTTGCCGAAGTTGGCAATCCCAGAGCTCACGAAGCCGCCGGTGGGCATCCCACTGAAATGAGTGGCATCGTTGCTCGACTGGTTGATTCCCACCGCACAATCCACCACTGCATTGGTATTCCAGCCGCTGTTGCATGCCAAAGACTTGGCGATATTCTCGCTCTCGCCATCGCACCAATACTGACTTCTTCCTGACACATAACCCGTTAAGGTCGCCCATTCGGCGCTGCTGGGCACGTGCCAACCGTCAGGACAAACGCCCTGCACGTTGCTGGGAGAAACATTCGAAGAAGCCGCGCCGTGCATGACCGCGGTCCAGTTGTAGAGCAGTCCATACGTGTCGGCATTGGCGGTATTGTTGTCGGGATAATAGTAGTAACTTTCTGTGCTGGAATGCTCCTCCCCTAACGCCAACGGCGTGCCGTCGGCAAAACGGGTGGTGCGGAGATTCTCCTTCATCCAGCACTGGCCGCCCATCTGCCACGTATTGTAAACATTGCCGTCGATGTCGGTGAGCGTGGGCGTGCTGGGACAAGGCTGTCCGTCCACCGGAGCGGGCAGCGTAGCATCAAACTGCAGCTGGAAGCTCTCGGAGCCCTGCTGCGGCTGGCTGATGGTCTGGCTTTCGCACACATTGCCGCCGATGGTGGCGGTGCCCACATATTCCATCTGGTCCCCCAATTGGAACGGGTTGGTGGTGGCGCCTTTCGGTTGTAGAGACGTGCCACGGCGCGTCTGTAGAGACGTGGTGCACCGCGTCTCTACATGGGTACCCATATATTCAATCCAATTGCCGCTGCCGCCACCGTGGCACACCATTTTCACCGACGACGATTTCCCGTTCTGGCGGGCGGTCAGGATATAGGTGCCGGCGTGCGACAGGATGACACGGAATTGGTGGGTGCCCTGTTGCGGACGCACGCGGTGCATCCCCACGATTTTGCCGTTCACATCCGCAATTTCCAATGTCACCATCCCCGCATCGGCCACCGTCAGGTTCACGTGGGTGGTGCCGATGAACGGGTTAGGGTTGTTTTGCGACAATTGTAGAGACGCGCCATGGCACGTCTCTACGGCATCATCAATACCCGTGCCGTTCTGCATGGTCAAGATGGTGTCGGGCCAGACGAGGGTTTCCTGCCAGCCGCGGGTGACGTTGGTGACGGTCACCTGGTTGAGCTGCACATAATGGTTTTGCGCATCACGACCCGAAAAGGTGAGGGTGACCGTTTGTGCTAAACCTGTCAGCACGAAGCCACAAGCCATCACCAAAAGCAATATTCTCTTCATTTTTACTGGTCTTAAAATTACTAAAAATGATGTTATTCACCCGAGCAGGCCTTCCACGTTTTGTAGCCGCCGGCAAGGTTGACCACATTCGTGAAGCCCATCTGCATCAGTATTCTGCAGGCGATGTAGCCACGGAGTCCGATGGCGCAGAACACCACCACCGGCTGTTCCGGATCCATATCCTCGGCATACTCGCGCAGTTCGTCCAACGGGTAGTTCTCCGCCCCCTCGATGGTGCCGGCGCGGTTCTCCAGCAGACTGCGCACATCCAGCAGGATGAAGTCATCGGGCTGGCGGTGGGCCAGTTTCTCCTTGAGTTCGTGCCACTGTATCATTTTCACCTTTTCGGCAAGGATATTCTCGGCCACATAGCCCGCCACAATCACGGGGTCTTTGGGCGACGAGAAGGGGGGCGCGTAGGCATGGTCGAAGTCGGTAAGATCGTAAACGGTACCGCAGTGGGCGATGGTGGAAGCCAGCACATCAAGGCGCTTGTCAACGCCCGCCGCGCCGCACACCGATGCCCCCAGCAACTGTCCCGTATAGGGAGCAAACAGCAGCTTGATGGTCACGGGGTGGCTGCCGGGGTAGTAGGTGGCATGGTCGCCCGTGTGGGTTACCGACACCTTGTAGGGCAGATTCAGCATTTGCAACTGTCTTTCCGACAAGCCTGTACGGCCAACTGTCATACCAAAAACTTTCGCGATGCCCGTACCGATACTGCCGCTATAACGGTGGATATTGCCTTCTACCATATTATTGGCACAAATACGCGCTTGCTTGTTGGCGGGACCGGCCAAGAAACAAAGTTGCGGCTGACCCGTCAGCGGGTTCACCGTCTCTACCGCATCCCCCACCGCATAAATGTCGGGGTCGGAAGTCTGCATAAATTCATTGACTTTAATACCGCCCAACTCGCCGATTTCGAGACCGGCATTCACGGCCAGCGTGGTAAGCGGTTTCACGCCCACACTCACCAGCACCATGTCAGCCTCAAGCATCTCGCCGCTCAAAAGCTGAATCTGCGTTGCATTGCCATTCTGAACGAAGGCGGAAACGCTGTCATTCACCATCAAACGCACACCGTTGCGAGTCACTTCCTGCTGCACTTCAGCCGCCACCTCCCAATCCACAGGTGGCAGAATCTGTGAGGCTTTCTCCACCAACGTGACCTGACAACCCGAATGCACCAAATTTTCGGCCATCTCCATTCCAATAAAACCGGCACCTACCACGACTACACGAGCAGGTTTAGTCAAACCATCCAAATAGGTACGGATAGCGTCGGTGTCGTTCACATCGCGGAGCGTGAAAATGTTGGCCGCATCAATGCCCGGAATAGGTGGCTTGACAGCGGTAGTACCAGGGGCCAGCACAAGCTTGTCGTACGATTCCTCATACGTCTTACCCGTTTTCTGATTCACACAAGTTACTTTCTTTTGCACTTTGTCGATAGAAGTAACTTCGGTAGATACGCGCACGTCGGCATCAAAACGATTGCCGAAAGAGGTGGGTGTTTGAAGGAAAAGCGCATTTCTTTCCGAAATCACTCCACCAATATAATAAGGTAAGCCGCAATTGGCATACGAAATATAGGGTCCCTTTTCAAAGATCACAATCTGGGCATCCTCGTCCATACGACGCAAACGGGCAGCAGTGGTAGCACCACCTGCCACACCTCCGATAATTAAGCACTTCATAATATATTTATTTTCAATTATTTAATCAAATCTCTTTCTCACTCAGCTCCAGCCAGCGCATCGACTTATCGTCAATCAAAGTGGATACTTCCTGATAACGATTACTCCATTCTATCAACTCATCAGCCGTTCCATTACCCGAATTCATCTTCTCCAAAAGCTCTTTCTTCTCGGCCTCCAACGTCTCAATTTCCAATCCGAGTGAGTCAAATTCCAATTTTTCTTTATATGTAAGTTTGTTGGATTTGTCTTTTTTAACCGAAGTAGTTTCTTTCACCTCCGCCTGCTTCTGTAACTTCTCTACTCGCTTTTCAATCCGCAACTCTTTATCTCTGGCCAATTTATAATCGGTATAATTGCCATAGAAATCCTTTACCTTCCCATCTCCATTGAAAACAAAGATGTGATCTACCAGCTTGTTCATGAACCAGCGGTCGTGCGAAACAATCAACACACAACCTTTGTAATAATAGAGAAAATCCTCGAGTTTGTTGAGCGTGTCGATGTCGAAATCGTTGGTGGGCTCGTCCAAAATGAGGAAGTTGGGGTTACGCATCAGCGTGATGAGCAGATAGAGTTTGCGTTTCTCGCCGCCGCTGAGGTCATCGAAATAGGTGTATTGCTGTTCGTACTTGAATCCGAAGTGATTAAGGAACTGCGAGGCACCGATATAATTTCCTGTTTCTGTGCGAATTACCTCAGCATACTCCTTCACAATGTCGATGATACGGCGGTTGCCCTTAATCTGCATTCCCTCTTGCGAATAGTAGCCGAAATGGATGGTCTGTCCCGCCACAATCTTGCCCGCCGTCGGCTTCAGCTGTCCGACGATGAGCTTCAAAAAGGTTGATTTGCCAGTTCCGTTCTTTCCCACAATGCCGCACTTCTCCCCTCTTTTAAATACATAGGAAAAGTCTTCCAGCAGCACTTTATCACCAAAAGAAAAATCCAAATTATTGATTTCCAAAATCTTATTACCCAACCGTTCGGTCTCCACATGAAAACTCTCGGCGGGCTTCTCCACTTTCCGGCTCACCGACTCTTTCAGGGCTTCAAAACCCTGTATGCGTGCCCGCGACTTGGAGGTTCTGGCCTGTGGGGAGGTGTGTACCCACTCCAACTCTTTGAGATAGAGCTGTTTCAGCTTGTCGTATTCGGCATTCTCTACTGCAATACGCTCCGCCTTTTTCTCCAAATAATAGTCATATTTTCCCCGATAATGATAGAGATTCCCATTTTCAATTTCGAAAATGTCGTTACACACCTGGTCGAGAAAATGGCGGTCGTGCGTCACCATCAGCAGGGTGACATTGGCACGGGTGAGGTAGTTTTCCATCCACTCAATCATCTCAATATCAAGATGATTGGTAGGCTCATCGAGAATCAGCAGGTCAGTATCAGCGATGAGCGTTTTGGCGAGGGCGGTCTTTTTGCGCTGTCCGCCCGAAAGCGTACCCACCGGCTTGAAGACATCATCGATGCCGAAGCGGGAGAGGATTTCCTTCACCTTACTCTCGAAATCCCAGGCGTGCAGCCGTTCCACCTCTTCGATGGCGCGGTGCATCCGCTGCTCCAATTCCCGAGAAACCTCACCCGTGGCATTCGCCTGATTCATCAGGGCAAGGCAGATTTCATACTCTCTAATGACTTGTATTTCTGGAGTTTGAGAATCGAAAATCGCATCCAGCACCGACACCTCATCGGCGAAATCATCCATCTGGGGCAGATACGACACCGTGATATCTTTACGCACCACCACCTGTCCAGCATCAGGCTGTTCCAGTCCGGCGATGATGTTGAGCAGGGTAGATTTTCCCGTTCCATTCTTGGCAATCAGCGCACTTTTCTGTCCCTTTTCCAGTCCGAAAGTGATGTCGTGGAAAAGCAGCTTTTCGCCATAGGTTTTGGAAAGATTCTCTACTGTCAGGTAGTTCACGCCGAGATTTTTATACCCAATTAGTAACCCAAAATTTTCAGCATCGACTTGTAACTCTGCTCTTTAGCAAACAGTTTAGTGCAAAGTTCGCCCTCCTCATCACGGTAAATGATGATATGTTTGGGCGCGGGAGTGAGACAGTGCTGGATGCCGCCGTAGCCGCCCACCGACTCCTGATAGGCGCCCGTGTTGAACAGGCCGATGTATTGCGGATCCTCATCGAAGTAGTCGTTGCTCTCCTGCGTGGGCAGGCTGGCCCGGATCTTGGGAAGAAAGACCGCGTTGAGGGAGGCCTCCGAGTTGTAGAAGTCCTGACTATCGCAGGTGAGCCCTCCGAGGAACACGCGCTCGTACTCTTTGTCCCAGTTGTTGACGGCGAGGATGATAAACTGCTGGTCGATAGCCCACGTATCGGGCAAGGTCGTCATAAACGAACTGTCAATCATATCCCATAACTCCCTGTCGTTCTGACGTTTCTGCTGGAGAATAGAGAACAGCACCGCACTTGCCTCGCCCACGGTATAGGAGCCGAACTCCGTGAAAATGTCAGGTTCGGGAACGCCTTCGCGGTTACAAATATTCTTAATCTGCGCCACAATCTCTTCCGCCATATACTCGTAATCGTACTCGAACGAGAGACTGGTCTTAATCGGAAAACCGCCACCGATATCGAGGGAATCCAATTCAGGACAGATTTTTTTGAGGTCGCAATAGAGACTGATACACTTGGACAGCTCATTCCAGTAGTAAGCGGTATCTTGAATTCCCGTGTTGATGAAGAAATGGAGCATCTTCAGTTCAAACTTCGGGTTATTCTTAATTTTATGCAGATAAAGGGGAATAATATCATTGTAGCGGATTCCGAGACGCGAAGTATAGAACTCGAAACGCGGCTCTTCCTCGGCAGCGATACGGATACCAATCTTACATTTGGTATTGACTGCAGCATCCAGCATATCCAATTCATGGATGTTGTCCAAGATCGGGATGGTGTTGCAATACCCCTTATCCAACATCATCGCAATATTGTCGATATATTGTTGTTTCTTAAAGCCGTTACATAGGATGAAATTCTCCTTGTCGAACATCTTCTGTTCCTCCAGCACCTCAATCAGGTTCAAATCGAAGGCGGAAGAGGTCTCGATATGCACATCGTTTTTCAACACTTCCGACAAAACGAACTCGAAATGGGAACTTTTGGTGCAGTAACAGTAGTGATAATCACCCTGATAGTCGGCTTTGGCGATGGCCACATTGAACCAGCGACGCGCCTTCTGGATATTCTGCGAAATTTTAGGCAAATAGGTGATTTTCAATGGAGTACCATATTGTTTAATAATATCCATCAATGGCACGCCATTAAAAATCAGTTCATTGTCTTCCACTTCAAACTGTTCTTGCGGGAACTCGAAAGTCTGCGAAATCAGATCGATGTACTTGGTTTTCATCTTCTAATGATTCTAAAAATTTTCAGCGGCAAAAATACATGAAAAATAGTATCATTGTCATTCTTTTTAAGAATTTTTGAAGAAATTTTTATTTCGGATGAAAACAGAAAAACAAATCCGACTTCATTACATTCGTCAGAAAAATTCAATCCAAGTGAATCGGATTTAAAAATAACATTACTTATCGCCCCATTCGAAGCATTCTTCCAACTCCCAATACCCTCTTACCGTAAGGCTTTGGCTGAAAAATTCCACCTTTTCTGGAAGAAGTTTTTGTTTGTAATCGCCTGTATCCCAGACCCCATTACCATTATTATCTTCCAGCAGACGCACTTTATATTTCCCGGCGGGCAAGCGGTCGTACACCACTACCTCGTTGGGCGCAACTTTGTCGCTTCGGAGTTCCGCACCTTTTTCGGAAAGCAGCGTGGCCACATAATGAATGCCGTTAGCCGGCACTTTGTATTGAATTTTCAATGTACCGTAATCCTTTTCCGTCTTGGCGGTAAAGTTGGCGACCAGCGTATCGTTGCAGCAGCCGTTGTAACCAGCAAACACCGAGTCGCGAATCATCAGTTCGTAGGGCACTTTCTCCTCGTAGGTGAAGGGGATGCTGACCGACATGGCGAAAGAGTCGGGGACAGAGATCCACAGATAGTGGGTGTCGTTGCCGGCATATTTCTTTTTGGCCACGAGGCGCACGCGCACCGAGTCGCACGGACGAATCGGATAGGGGAAATTCAGCGTAAGCGGCTTGTAGAGCTCACCTTTGTTGGAGACCGTGACGGAGAGAGCCGTAGATTTTTCCTCGCGATTACGGCGGGCTCCGCGGGCATCTTTCTCCTTGAAAGGCTTGAGTTCGAGCGTATCCACCAGCGTATCTCCCATCATACAAACCAGTTGCACCGTGTCGGTCAGGTCAGCCTTCATATAAAGAATGAGACTGTCATGGCCCGTATAGGTAAAGAAATCGGCAGTTGTGTCGATACCCTGCAACTTGACATCAGCGACCTCTTCACTGAAGACGAACTCATATTTTCCTTTCTCCTTGTTTTGCGACTTTTGCAGCTTCTGCGGCACTTTGGCCTTGAAGAGACGCAGCAGCGGCATGGGCTTGACGGTGTCGGCCACCACCTGCACCGAATCGCTGGCTACCGAGTCGGCGACAGCGGTCGTATCCTTCTGTATCGGCACCGCATCGTAGAGTTCTGTCGAGAAGGCGACTGACTCCGTGGGCTGGCTGTACATCAGGTTATTATCCTCATCATCCAAAACAAAAATCTTATAACTACCTGCTTTCAGATTTTTAATCTGGAAAGAGCCGTTGGCTAATGTTTTGGTAATGAACTGCGGGCGGGTGGTCATCGGCAGCGAGTCCACATCGTCGAGGTAGGCGAACACGAAGCAGTTGGAGGCAGGTTTCATGGTGATGGCGTCCACAACCTTTCCCTCCACCATCATCGAATCAACGGCAGGACCTGTGGAGAAGGCGTAGCTGTATAGCGGCAACGGATTCCCTTCCGTGAAATCCTGAATGCAGTTGGCGAAACTCACATTATAGGTCTGATCCGGAAGAAGCGTATCCTGAAACTTGACTATCAGCGATTTACCCGACAGGGTATAGGTAGGCGATGTGGCGGGAGGCGGCGAAATCAGCACATTCTCCGCCGTATTGTTCAGCGTGACATATTCGTTGAAGGTGACCTTGAACGAATTTCCCTTAAAGTTGGTGGTGCCGTTGGCAGGGTGTTCCTTGGTAACCGCCGGCGGCGTGACATCCTTGGGACCGCCAACAGGAGCCACAATCTTGGCGCAACCGGCAGCCAAGAGCATGAGCACAAACAAAACGATCAGGGAGGTACGGTTCACGGGGCTATTTTTTAGGAATCTTCAGTTTCTGACCGACATGAAGCGAGTTGACATTCGTCAGACTGTTGCACTCCGCTATCTGTTTCACCGTCACGCCATACTTCGTGGCAATTTTGTAGAGCGTATCGCCAGCCTTGACAGTATAAATGATTGTAGATGAGGATGATGCGTTGGAACTGTTGGATGATGATGACGAGGTGCTGGCGGTCGAACCTGACGGGGTGGTGCCGCCGGAGGTCTGTACAGCCGTACTGTCGGAGGAGGCCTGCGTATTGTCGGTCTTGGGCGGTGCCACGTAGGTATACCCCACCACCAACTTCTGTCCCACCTTCACATAATTGCTGCTCAGCTTGTTCATCTTCTTCAACTCGGCCACCGAGAGCCCGTACTTGTTAGCGATTTTCGTAAGACTCTCGCCGCTACGCACCGTATGGTATTTCTTTTTGGTAGTGGAATTGTCGTTGGGTTTCCCCGTATAGGTGTTCACATAAACTTGAAGTGGACCGAAATAGGTGTCGTACTCGTATTTGTAGATAGAGTCCTGCAGATCTTCAAATCGCTCGAGGTCGCGACGGCGGAGGCGCAACGGGAACGATTCAGTGAAGGCCGGGATAACATTGCGTTTGTACTGTGGGTTCAGCGTTTTGATTTCTTCAACATCGATGTTGAGCACATGCGCAATCTGCTCAAAGTGCACCTCTTTTTTCACCATAATCGTATCCACGTCGAGGGGGATGCGGATGTCGGCGGGTGTAATGCCATGCATCTTGTAATACTTCATCATGTAGTAGGCACCGATGTAGGCGGGGAAGTAGTTTTGGGTTTCGCGGGGAAGATAGGCACGCACCTCCCAGAAGTTGGTCTTGCCGCCGGAGCGCGTGATAGCCTTGCGCACATTGTTGGCACCGCAGTTGTATGCCGAGATGGCCAATCCCCAGTCGTTGAAGATGTTGTAAAGGTCGCGCAGGTGGCGGGCAGCGGCATCGGTAGCCTTCATCGGGTCGCGGCGGTCATCGATGAAGGTGTTGACCTCCAGTCCATACATCTTGCCGGTCTGGTACATAAACTGCCAGATGCCGGTAGCTCCGGCGGGCGACACCGCCGTAGGGTTAAGACTCGACTCGATGATGGTGAGGTACATCAATTCCTCTGGCACATCGTACTTGTCGAAGATGGCCGCCATACGCGGATAATAGTACTGGGCGAGGCCGAGGATGACGGAAGAAGAGCGCTTGCGGGTGTTGGCATAGAGGTTGATATAACTGCGCACCGAGGAGTTGTAGCCGAGCTGCACCACCGAGTGGAGCCGGTTGAGACGCAGGTGGTAGATGGAATCGCAGTTGGCGTCGGAGACCGTGTTGGTGTCGCTGTAGGAGTTGATGACGCTGCGGGCATTGGCATTGGCGTGGGCCACATACCATGTGTCGAGCATCTTGTCCATCTTCGCATTCAGCTGGCTTTGCGAACGCTGAATCTCAGCCTCCTCAGCCTTCTGGGCTGCGAGTTTCGCACTGTCACTCTGCGCCCATCCCATCGAGGCGGTCAGCACCAAAATCAAAAAGGTATATATCGTTTTCTTCATCATCAGTATTCAATTTTATAATTGTTCCACCTCAACTCCTTCCCGTCCTTATATTGGGTGGTGAGCACCAGTTCACCAGTGTCCTCATACTCGTACCAAATCCCATCACGTTCGCCGTTCACACAGTGTCCCGTTCTTTTTATAACGTGATTTTCATAATAAATAGTATATTTTCCATTCATCAAATCCTGATCATATTCAATTTCAGAACAGATAATACCCTCCTCGTACCAACTTTTCCAAAGGCCGGTACGCATCCCGTCGTAGTAGTCGCCCTCCTCGATGGCCTTGTTCCGGCGGTACATCCAGTGGCCTTCCTCGCTGTCTTCCACGAAGTTGCCCTTGGTGACTTCCGCCCCCTCCTCATCATACTCCACGAACTCACCGTCGAGCGTGCCCGCATCGTACTGTGCCTCGCGCATCAACTGACCGTTGGCATAATACCAGCGCCACTCGCCGTCCTGCTGGCCCTTGTTGTTGTAAGCGCCTTCCACCTCCACGGTCTTGTCGGGCAGATAGAACTTCCATTTGCCCGTGCGGTTGGAGTTCTTGTAGGTGCCTTCCGATTTCAGCTCACCGGTCGGGTAAAACTCCTTCCACTTGCCCTGCCGCCGTCCTTCCATGTCGGTGATACCCTCGGCCAGCATCAGGCCATTGGAGAAAACGTAGCCTTTGATGACATTGCCTTCCGTGTCGAACTCGCGGCGCAGGCCCTCCGCCTTGCCGTTGTAGTAGGTGGCCATGATGGAAGGTTGTCCGTTGGAGTGGTACGCCACCTTCAAGTCCAACTGCTTGGTTTCCTGCGCGTCGGCCACGAGGTAGTCGTTCTCATATTTCTGCACGGTGAGGAAGTTGCCCTCTTCGTCGTACTCCTTGAAGTAGCCGTGCCGCTTGTCGTTCACATACTCACCTTCGAGCCGCAGGTTGCCGTTGGGCCAGAAGTATTTCCACTTGCCCTGTTTGAAGCCGAACTTGTCGGTGCGGTTCACGCTCTCGCGTTTGGTGAGGATGCCGCGGTGATAGTACATCAGTTTGATGATGTTGCCGGCGGTGTCGTATTCCATGGCCATGCCGTGGGGCTTGCCTTCGAGGTAGGGAGTTTCGATTTTGAGGTGATGGTCGGCGGTGTAGGTGCGCACCGGACTCAGCAGAGTGTCGGCGTCCCAATCTTCCACCACATATTCATCGGTGGAATACTGGATGCGGGGGCCCTGTTTCACGCCGTCGCGGTAACTGATCTGGAGGGCGGGACTTCCTTTTTCGGTGTAAAAAGTCCACACGCTGTCGAGCAGTCCGTTGTGCCGGTTGCCTTCCGACACCAGGATACCCTTCTCGTTGTAGGATTTCCACCAGCCGTCAGGCTGACCGTTGACCATCGTTCCCTCGCTGGATTTCACGCCGTTAGGGTAATAGAAGACGTTGTAGCCGTTCGGATTCACGGTCGGCTGGGCGCAAAGCACCACCGACAGCAACATCAGCAAACCGAACCAGAGACAAGACTTCATATTAGTTTTTCTTACAAAGTTGCAAAGATACGATTTTTTCTTGAATAATAGATGGGAGACCTTGATTTTTACTAACATTATAAATTTCATAAGGGATGCGAAGATTTTACAACATTTTTGTACTTTTGCACTTTCAAAAAAAGCAAGACGATGATCACATTTTTCATAGCTTTAGCGTTACTGATTGCAGGATATTTCATTTATGGGAAGTTGGTGGAGAAGGTTTTCGGCATCGACAAAAACCGTCCCACGCCGGCCACCACCATGGCCGACGGGGTTGACTACGTGCCGATGAAGCCGTGGCGCATCTTCCTCATCCAGTTTTTGAACATTGCCGGCGTGGGCCCGATCATCGGGGCCATCATGGGGGCGCAGTTCGGCACGGCCTCGTTCCTGTGGATCGTGCTCGGCAGCATCTTCGCCGGTGCGGTGCACGACTACCTGGCGGGCATGATTTCGCTGCGCAACAAGGGCTGCAGCCTGCCCGAGATCCACGGCACCTACCTCGGCAACGGCGCGAAGCAGGTGATGCGGGGCTTCACCATCATCCTGATGATTCTGGTCGGTGTGGTGTTCGTCAGCACCCCCGCCACCCTCATCAACGCGCACTTCACACAGGGCTGGAATCCTTATATTTGGATTGGCATTATTTTAGCTTACTATCTGATTGCCACACTGTTACCCATCGACAAGTTAATCGGCAAGATCTACCCGATTTTCGGCATCCTGCTGTTGGGCATGGCGGTGGCCATCCTCGTGGCCTTCTTTATGTACAAACCTGAAATCCCTGAGATATGGAGCGGCATGGAGAACCGTCACCCTGATGCGGCCAACAACCCCATCTTCCCGATGATGTTCATCAGCATCGCGTGCGGTGCCATTTCAGGCTTCCACGCCACACAGTCGCCGCTGATGGCGCGTTGCATGGTGAACGAGAAGCAGGGACGGCCGATCTTCTACGGCGCGATGATCACCGAAGGCATAGTCGCCCTGATATGGGCTGCGGCAGCGGCCTACTTCTTCGGTCCCGACAGCGTGGTGAATGTGGCGGGCAAGAGCGGTGCCGCCATCGTGGGGGTGATTGCCAACACGTGGTTTGCGCCGGCCATCGCCACCATCTGCATTTTGGGTGTCATCAGCGCGGCGGTGACCTCGGGCGACACGGCCTTGCGATCTGCCCGCCTCATCATCGCCGACTTCCTGCACTACGACCAGAAGCCCATCAAGAACCGGTTGTTGGTGGCCATCCCGATGTTCGCCATTACTGCCGCCATCTTGGTGTACAGCATCTCCGATGCCAACGGTTTCCAGATGATTTGGCGTTATTTCGCTTGGGCCAACCAGGTGTTAGCCACCGTAACTCTGTGGGCCATATCGGTTTATCTGATTCGGAGCAAAGGCAAGCTGTGGTATCTCATCACCCTCATCCCCGCCCTGTTCATGACCATGGTGACCGGCTGTTTCCTCTTTGTGGCCAAGGCGGCTGACGGCGGATTCGGGTCGGTGATTCCGCGCCCGGCGGGTTACGGCATCGGGGCGGCCATCGCAGTGGCGGCATTAGTGCTGTTCATCATCATTGAAAGAAAACATTCCCATCATAACGAACTCCATTCCTAATTCTCCCTCCTCATGCTGAAAAAAAGCATCCTATTCTCATTACTATTAGGATTGATCATTGGTTTCATCCCTCAGTTGCAAGCCCAAGAGGATGATAATGAAATGAATTATGCCGGTCCCGGAGCCGATTTCATCATCGCGGGCGGCATCTATTTTGGCGGAAAAGGACCAGCGGGCTATTATAGCGGCATCCCTACCAACGAGAACAACCTCAACTACATCTATGGCAACAAATACATATGGCGAGATCAGATCACCCGACTCATTGCTGATAACAACAACTTTGTCTCCCCCAACGACAGTCTCTGGATCCGCGAGTACCCTCAAGACATGCACTACAAGCCGGCCATGTCGGTCACACTGGGCGTTTCGTACCGTTTCGACAAGCACTGGCGCATGACGCTCTACTACGGTTTTGCCCGATTGGTGGCCAAGGATGTCTTCAGCGTTGGATTTCCCAATCTGGTGCCGGGCAACGAGAGCAACGACTACCTGCTGTATGTCATCATGGGCAAGGAGAACCGCTCGTTTTTCGACCTCACGGGCTCTTACACCTTCCATGTCAACAAGGTGGTGAAGCCCTTTATTGAGTTAGGAGCGCAATTTAACTTCGTGAGAGTGAAGAGTTTCGATGCCATTATCGAAGACAAGACTTACAATTTGTTGGATGTTTATGGCGGGCAAACCTATATACCCGGGGCAGACATGCAGGAGCTGGACACCAAGTATGGTGGCCCAGGCTTTGGTTTCATGGGAGCTGCCGGCATCAAGTTCGCCTTCAACAAAGGCGTTTCTGTGGACCCGTGTTTCTATGTATCTTTCGGCAAGGTGGGGCTGAACGGTTACAAAAACTTTCATTTCAACTATGGTGCGTACGTGCGCCTCGTCATGAGCGATGCGCTTTTCCAACGTTAAGTCAGAATTTTATGAAATTCTAACATTTTCTTGGTATTTCAGAAAAAAATTGTATTTTTGCCGCTGATTTCTAAAGACACAGAAATCCTTTTTCAACGACATTTCATTACGTTCAAGAAAAAACTAAATCACCATTACTTTTTTTATGATTAACTCTGAAGAGAAAAAACCTAAAAGACGTCGTATTGTTGCGGACAAGACTCCTGTTGCGACATCCAACGCCAAAAAAGTCAACACTTTAGTGTCTGTTGCAGAAGAGGTATCACGGATGGACAAGTCCGCCGAAGAGGAGCCGATGCCCACCATGAGTGTGGCCCCTACACCGGAAGATGATTTCCTTCCCATGCCCGCCGGCGACACCTTCCAGTTCACCATGACCAACGCTCCTTCTGCTCCCGCAGAGCCCGAATCTGCTCCGAAAAAGAGAAGGACGACCACCAAAAAGACCGAAAAACAACCTGAAATATCACAACCTACCGCCGACGACATCGACAAACTACAGTTGATGGAAACTCCATCGGCAGAGCGGAACGAACAACCCGAGAAACTGGAGGAGGAACCTGTGAAGAAACCCCGCCGCGGCAGGAAGCCGAAGAGCGAGTCCGCACAGCCGGCTGAGAATACTACAGCAGCCACACCGAGCGATACGAGTGACACAGTTGCCGAAAAGGAAGTTACGGCAAAAGTTGAAGAAAGTGCTCAGACCGAAGAGGTTGCTGCTCCCCAAACAGGAGAGCACGAAACCCGCCAGCACAACGGCAATCCCACCGGAAATCCTTCCCAAAAGAACCATCCTAAAAAGGGGAAAAATCAGAACAAGCCCTACCGCAATGAGGATGCCAACCTCAAGGCAGCCCACGCCCAGTGGGAGATGGTGGCCAACTCACAATACGAAGGGTGCATCACCGCAGAGGGCGTGCTCGAAGTGGTGAGCGACGCGTGCGGTTTCCTGCGTTCATCGGACTACAACTACCTGAACTCGCCCGACGACATCTTCGTGTCAGCCGCGCAAATCAAGCAGTTCGGTCTCAAGAACGGCGATACCGTGCAGGGACAAATCCGTCCGCCGAGAGAGGGAGAGAAGTATTTCCCGATGGTGAAGGTGGAGAAAATCAACGGGCTGCCGCCGGAAGCCATCCGCGACCGCATCCCGTTCGACTACCTCACGCCGATGTTCCCGAACGAGAAAATCAAACTTACCGGCCATCCAGGCGACAACATCTCCACCCGCGTCATCGACCTCTTCGCCCCCATCGGCAAAGGCCAGCGCGGACTAATTGTGGCACAGCCGAAAACCGGTAAGACTGTGTTGCTGAAGGAGGTCGCCAACGCCATCGCCTACAACCATCCCGAAATCTACCTCATCATCCTGCTCATCGACGAGCGTCCCGAAGAGGTTACCGACATGCAGCGCAGCGTGAATGCGGAGGTCATCTCCTCCACCTTCGACGAGCCCGCCGACCGTCACGTGAAGATCGCCAACATCGTGCTGGAGAAGGCCAAGAGAATGGTGGAATGCAACCGCGACGTCTGCATCCTGCTCGACTCCATCACGCGACTGGCACGCGCCTACAACACCGTGTCGCCCGCATCCGGCAAGGTGCTGTCGGGCGGTGTGGAGGCCAACGCCCTCCAGAAGCCCAAGCGCTTCTTCGGCGCGGCCCGTAACATCGAAAATGGTGGCTCACTCACCATCATCGCCACCGCCCTCATCGACACCGGTTCCCGCATGGACGAGGTCATCTTCGAGGAGTTCAAGGGAACGGGTAACATGGAGCTCCAGCTCGACCGCCGCTTGTCGAACAAGCGTATCTATCCCGCTGTGGATATCGTATCGTCGAGCACCCGCCGCGACGACCTGCTACAAGCCGCCGGCACGCTCCAGCGCGTATGGGTGCTGCGTAGCCACCTCGCCGACATGACCCCGCTGGAGGCCATGGAATTCGTCAAAGACAAAATGCAGTTCACCAAAACCAACGAGGAGTTTTTGGCCAACATGAACGAATAATTTTTTTTTGAAGAGAATGAAATCTTACGAAAAACAAGAAGTTTTCAAATCCGACGAGATACAAGAACTGTCGGGACTTTATAAAGGATTACTGACCAACCTCCACGAGGATCCCTATCGTGAGGGATTGGTAAAGACCCCCGAGCGTGCGGCCAAGGCCATGAAGTTTCTCACCCACGGCTACGAGATGGATCCGAAAGCCATCTTGGAGAGCGCGCTCTTCAAAGAAGACTACAGCCAGATTGTGGTCGTGAAAGACATTGAGATTTACTCTTTGTGCGAGCACCACCTGCTGCCGTTCTTCGGGAAAGCCCATGTGGGCTACATTCCCAATGGCACCATCGTGGGGCTCAGCAAGATACCGCGTGTCGTGGAGGCCTTCGCGCGCAGATTGCAACTGCAGGAGCGCCTCACCTCGCAGATCAAAAGCTGCCTCGAGGAGGTCTTGCACCCGAAGGGTGTGGCCGTCGTGATTGAGGCGCAGCACCTCTGCATGTCGATGCGCGGCATCCAGAAACAGAACTCCGTGACCACCACCTCCGAGTTCACGGGTGCGTTCCTCACGCAGTGGAACACCCGTCAGGAATTCATGCACTTGATTGGTGCCGACTTGCACTAACCCTTTATTACACAGCATTATGGCCAGCGAAAACTTCATCGACTTAGTCAATATTTTCTGCCGCTCCGGCAATGGCGGGGCAGGCTCGGCGCACCTCGCCCGCACGGCCCAAGACCCCAAGGCGGGTCCCGACGGAGGCGACGGCGGCAAGGGCGGCGACATCATCCTGCGCGGCAACCGCAACCTGTGGACGCTGCTCCACCTCCGCTACACCAAGCACATCTTCGCGGAAGACGGCGGCAACGGCTCCGCCAACCTCTGCTTCGGCAAGAACGGCAAGAGCGCGGTCATCGAGGTGCCGCTCGGCACGATCGCCCGCGTACAGGAGACCGGCGAGCAGCTCGGAGAGGTGCTCGAAGACGGACAGGAAATCATCATCATGAAAGGCGGCCGCGGCGGACAAGGCAACGTGCATTTCAAGAGCGCGACCCGTCAGACCCCGCGTTTCGCACAGCCCGGCGAAGAGGGCTACGAACAGTGGATAACCCTCGAACTCAAGGTGCTGGCCGATGTGGGCCTCGTAGGATTCCCCAACGCCGGCAAATCCACCCTCATCTCCATGCTCTCCAACGCCAAACCCAAAATCGCCGACTACCCCTTCACCACCCTCAAGCCCAACCTCGGCATGGTGGCCTACCGCGACTACCAGTCGTTTGTCATCGCCGACATCCCCGGCATCATCGAGGGCGCTTCCGAAGGCAAAGGCATCGGACTGCGCTTCCTGCGCCATATCGAACGCAACTCCATCCTCCTTTTCCTCATCCCCATCATCACCGAAGACATCGTCAAAGAGTACCATATATTATATAATGAACTCAAAGCCTACAATCCGGAGCTGGTGGACAAAAAACAGCTCATCGCCATCACCAAGTGCGACCTGATGCCGGAGGATGAGATCAAAAAGATACAGAAAAAACTGAAACTCTCCTCCCCCACCATCTTCATCTCCTCGGTTACTAGAAAAAATCTCACTGAATTGAAAGATTTGCTGTGGGATGCCCTTAAACAGGACGAAAACAACTAAACTTTCTACCATGATTATTAGCGAAGAAATTAAGGATTTATCGAAGAGAATCAACGAGTTAAGAAAATGTCTTGACATCGAAGGGAAGAAAAATTTTGTAGCTGAAAAGGAAGAAGTGACACACCAGCCTGAGTTTTGGGACGACCCCAAAGCGGCAGAAAAGCTGTTCAAGGAAATCAGTCTGGTGAAATCTTGGATTACCGATTTTAAGAATGCGGAGGAAAAGTACGAGGAGTGCGCGATGACCTTCGACTTTTTCAACGAAGGCGACGCCACCGAAGCGGAAGTGGAGGAGAGTCTCCGTACCGCCACACAGGCCATCGAGAAGTTGGAGTTCCGCAACATGATGCGCAATGAGGAGGACGTGCTGAACGTCATCCTGACCATCAATTCGGGCGCGGGCGGCACCGAGAGCTGCGACTGGGCGGAGATGCTGCTGCGCATGTATATGCGATGGGCAGAACGCAACAAATACAGTGTCAAGCTGTTGGACCGTCAGGAAGGGGATGTCGCCGGCATCAAGTCGGCCACCATCGAGCTGGACGGCCCCTACGGCTACGGCTATCTGAAAAGCGAGAGCGGCGTTCACCGGCTGGTGCGCATCTCTCCGTTCGACTCGGCCGCAAGAAGGCACACCTCTTTTGCGTCAGTATATGCCTATCCTATTGTCAATGAAGATATTAATATAGAAATCAACCCGGCAGACCTCACGTGGGACACCTACCGCAGCAGCGGTCCTGGCGGACAGAACGTGAACAAGGTGGAGACCGCAGTGCGTTTGCACCACGCGCCATCGGGCATCATCGTGGAGTGCCAGGAGACGCGCTTTCAGGCACAGAACCGCGAGAAGGCCTTGCAGATGCTCAAATCACAGCTGTATCAGATCGAGTTGGAGAAGAAGCGTGCGAAGCTTAACGAGATCGAGAGCAGCAAGAAGCGTATCGAGTGGGGTTCGCAGATCCGCAGTTATGTGATGCAGCCTTACAAGATGGTGAAAGACCTGCGCACGCAGTACGAAACTTCGAACGTAAATGCCGTTTTGGACGGCGAGCTCGACGGCTTTATCAAGGCATTTTTGATGATGTCTGGGCAGTAAAAATTCAACTTTTTGATTCTCTGTAAGATGCTGATTTTAGGGATTTTTTAAGAATTAATTTTCGTTTTAAAACCCCTCGAAAAGCCCATTCTTCTATATACAAAAAAAGATAAAAATCAATAGCAAAAACAATTTTTTGTTCACTTTTTTTTGTTCACTTTTGCACCAAGAAATTTGGCGCAAGGGCCACCCATCAACGCCTTAATTTTCAAGATTTTATTATTTTCGACTTTTGTAATCAATATTATGACACAACAACCGACACCTGACCACCAGCTCGTATGGCAAAATTGCCTCAACTTCATCAAGGATAATGTATCCGACAACACCTACCAGATGTGGTTCGCCCCCATCAAGTCAGTGTCGCTTCAGGGCAACTGTCTGACCGTCGCATTGCCGAGTCAGGCCTGCTTCGAGTGGCTGGAGAAAAGTGCGCAGAAAATCATCCGCACAGCCATCCGCAAAGAGCTTGGAGAGAAGGCCCGCCTGAAATACCAAATCCCCATGGCGAAGCCCATCAACGAGAAGCCCATCACGGTGACGGTGCCCTCCAGTCCGGTGCTCAACGTGCAGAACCCGCCGAGGATGCCGCGCAACCCCTATGAGAACACCAGCGAGGGCAATCCTAATCCCGACCTGCTGCCCGGCATCAAGGCGCTCAGCATCCCCAGCAACTTGGTGGATTCGCTGAACTTCGACAACTTCGTAGAAGGCAAATGCAACCAGTTCGCTTACCTTGCCGGACAGGCCATTGCCAGCGCAGCACCCGGCTCCACCCCCTACAATCCCTTCTTCATCTACTCCGACACCGGTCTCGGCAAGACCCACCTCGCCCACGCCATCGGCCTGGAAATCAAGGCCAACTTCCCCGACAAGGTGGTGCTGTATGTCAGCTCCGACCTCTTCATGCAGCAGTTTTTGGAAGCCTGCCGCAGCAACAACCGCAACGACTTCATCTATTTCTACCAGAATGTGGATGTGCTCATCATCGACGACATCCAGTTCTTGGCCGACAAAGACAAAACCCAAGAGGCTTTCTTCCATATATTCAACTATTTACAGCAGAGAAAAAAGCAGATCATCATCACCGCTGACAAGTCGCCTGCCGACATCACCGGTTTTGAGACCCGCGTGCTGTACCGTCTGAAATGGAGTTTGGTGGCCGAGCTCACCCCGCCCGATTTCGAGACGCGTGTCGCCATCCTCAACAAGAAGTTGGAAAACCAGGGCATCGAGTTCCCGCCGGATGTCACCGAATACTTGGCTTTGCGTGTCACGGCCAACGTGCGCGAGCTGGAGGGTGCCATGATCACCATCCTCGCACAGTCGTCCATCAACCACCGCGAGATCACCATCGACCTCGCCAAGGAGATGATTGACAAGTATGTACGTAGCACGGCGCGCGAGATCTCCATCGAGTTCATCCAGCGCACGGTGGCCGACTACTTCAACATTGCGGTGGACACCATCAACACCTCCACCCGTCGCCGCGAGGTGGCGCAGCCCCGTCAGATCTGCATGTATTTCGCCAAGAAATACACCAAGCTTCCGCTCAGCACCATCGGCAAAAACTGTGGCAACAAGGATCATGCCACCGTGCTGCACGCCTGCCGCGTCATCGCCGACCTCTACGAGACCGACAAGAAGATGCGTGCCGACATCGACGAGATCGACAAGAAAATGAAACTGTAGCAGACAGCTCACCGCTGAACATTCTCACCTCTCAATTCTCACCTCCCAATTGTACATTGTTCATTGTACATTGTACATTGTTCATTGTACATTGTTCATTGTTCATTCCTCCCCTCACTTCCCGCTTTTCCTGCGGTTGCACTCGCAGCACAGCATCTGGCAATTGTCGGCGATGGTGCGGCCACCGTCGTGCCATGGCGTGATGTGGTCGGCCTCCATCTGCGAGAGGTCGAAGTGTTTGCCGCAATCGGCGCAGATGCCGCCCTGCCGCTCGTAGGCCGCCAACTTCTGCGCGTCGGTGAACGCCCGTATCGACAGATACTTTTCCTTGCGGGTGAGAATATAGGGGTAAATGCCCGTCTTCTTCGTCACATCATCATCTAAGATAAGACGTTTGACTTCCTCATCAATCTTTTGGTAATCAAACACTTCATCCTTAAACTGCTTGTAGAGCATTCCCCAATCCACCCCCTTCATAATCTTCTTACGCTCACGGTTGGGGCGGAATGAGGTTTCTATCCACGTGATGACGGCTTGGAAGAATTGCCACAGCGGAGCCGCGCTCGCATCGTGCTGATGGGTGGCCATATACACCTCGATGTTGCCGTCTGACATCCACGAGATGGCGGTTTCGAGATAGTCTTGGCGGATGGTGGATCCTGTGAGGTAGTCGCTGCCGATTTTGGCCGCAGGTGCGCCGTTCTTGCTGAAGTAGCGTTTGGCGTCGCTCACCCAGCTGCCGGCATACACAGCGTTGCGCAGCTCCTGTTCGGTCAATTCCTCGCCCGCTATATTAATGGTTTTGAACCACTTGAGTTTTTCGCTGTCGGATCCGCTACAGATATAGACTTGCAGTTCGTAATCGAGAATCTGCTTCTGCTCGTCGGGCTGGAGGTTGTGGAAGTAGCGGAACATATAGGCGAAATCGCCGTTCACATACTGACAGATGGAGATGGTGCGTTGCTGGCCGTCAATAATTTCGAAGGTGCCATCATCGCGTACGGCCCAATACATCACATTCAGGGGGAATCCCTGCGTGAGGGTGTCGATGACGGCGTCGCGTTGTTTCTCCTTATAGACAAATTCGCGCTGGTAGGGCGGGCGCACGTCGAGGCGGCCGCCGTAGGCGCGCACGCCGTTCTCGTTGTTGTCTTGGTAGCCCGCGGTCAGTTCGCGGACGGTGATGCGGTGCAGTTGGATTTGCATATTGTCAATTTTATTATGGTTTATTTCGTTTGTAGAGACGCGACACGGCACGGTTCCACCATTTTCACGACCTTTCACGTTTCTACAATTTTGATTTCACCCCGTATTCCGCATCCGGTTCGGCGGCCATCGGCAGGGCGGGTTCGGATTGGGGATATGGTTTGGGTTGTTCCGTCCGTAGAGACGCGCCATGGCACGTCTCTACAACATCACCCGTTCGTTGCCGACGACGTATCAAAATGCGGGCGTATGTTTCCTTGCCATTTATTGTGAATCGATGCCCATATTTGGGGTTATCCTCCACATATCGGTCTAACCCAATGATTTCAAATTGTTCAGGATTGTATTTATCCAAAAATGTAATCGGCACACCCATTACACCATTGTAATCCATCGGAATTTCAGAGGTTTTGTCCACATTGATGGCATCGTAATTGTCATATTTCGGATAATCATCGGGATTGTACGCTTTGTACAGAATCAAATCCTCGTGACGCTTCTGAATCTCCAAATTGGTGAACCAGTTCACTCCTGAAACGCGAATCATACCTGCGCGATGGTCGCCCGCAGTAGCCGTATCTTCATATTTACTGATAAAATGGCCTGCTCCACCTTTAAAACCATAACCAAGCCATATTTTGTTGTCTTTGATGAGTGGGAAAATCTCTTTGTACGTTATAGCATTTTGATGTCCAACTATCACAAACTTCTTCTCATACTTCATCAATTGTGCCACATATTCACGAAACAATGAGAAAGGAGGATTGGTCACCACGATGTCGGCCTCTTTCAGCAACTCGATACACTCCTGTGAACGGAAATCGCCGTCTCCATTCAAATAGTGAATACCAATCTCTTCGGGGTCGGGCACGCGGTTGTTGTTCTTGTCGCCGAAATATTCTAACCAAATGGCTCTTTCTGAATCATTTTGTGAGAACAAATCGCGATTCTGGTTTTTGTAGCAGGTGGTGATGAGCTTTTTCAGTCCCAACTGTTCAAAATTGTAGCTGAAATAGTGGAAGAAGTTGCTCACTCGCGGGTCATCGCAGTTGCACAGCACGGTTTTGCCCTTGAAATGGGCTTTATAATGCTTTAGTTCATTCTCAATATCAACAAGTTGCGTGTAAAACTCGTCTTTCTTGGCATTTTTTGCTTGGTTGAGATTTTTATTTGCCATGATGATGGACAGTTATCGCAATAACTACCAATCACTTATCGGCAAAAAGAAAGGTGCAGGCCTTTCTATCGCATTCACGAGGAGCGTCGGAGAACCCCGCTGTACCAATTAGATTAGCCCACACCGATGGGGTGCGAGCATTAACTTTACATTGGTAACAACAGAGTTTTGCGCTCTCGTGAATATTATCCGATAATTCTAAATCATCAGTTTCCGACGCTTTTGATTTGAATGCGAATAATAGCTAATGCTTTGGTTTATAATATGTTATTTATAATTTTTCTTTTATAATATTGTTTTGGTTTTTAATTTCGTTTCTAATCAATTCCTTTATTTTTTGTTCGGGGAAATTAAGCTGGTACTCTGCCACACCGATGGGTGCATTGGCGGTTTGCAACGCAATTTCCACTTCATCATTATCCTTATCAGCGCACAATATAATCCCTATGGAAGGATTTTCACCCTCCAAGCGCACATTTTTGTCTAACAGCGAAAGATAAAATCCCATCTTGCTCACATATTCAGGCTTAAAATCACCAATTTTCAATTCAATGGCCACGAGCGATTTCGTGCATCGGTTGAAAAACAGCATATCCACAAAATATTCTTTCCCATTAAGTTCCAACCTGTACTGGTTGCCAATAAATGAATAGCCATTTCCCAACTCAAGAATGAGAAACCGGATTTTTTCAACCAGCATTTTCTCCATTTCGAGTTCTTTCAAGGGCTGTTCCACTCCAAGAAAAGCAAGATTATAACGGCTTTTTAGGATTTCGTCAGCTTGCTCTTGTAAATTATCTGGTAAAACCGTCGCAAAATTATGCTGTTTCAGCAATTTGCTTTGTCCGTATGCATCAGCCTTGATATAGTTTAGCAGGACATTTCGAGTCCAACCCTGTTTTACTGCTTCATTAGCATAGTATAAAATAGCATCTGGAGATGATAACTTATTCATTAATAAAAGGTTGTGTCCCCATGGCAAAACTGCGACAAGTTGTTGCAGTTTTTGATCAGTCGCGGAAAAGCGTTCGTAAAAACGCTTCATATCCCATAAATTACGGGGTGAAAAACCCATATTGGGGAACTCTGCTTTCAAGTCTGCAGAAAGTCTCTTAATAATGGCGCTCCCATATCCCTCCGCGACAGTGCGTTCCGAAAGTTGCTGCCCAATTTTCCAATAGAGCTGCATAACAGAGCCATTAATCCGTCTGGCAATGGAAATTCTGGTACTTTTGATGTCGGCAGCCAAGTGCTCAAGAAGCAATTTATAGTCATCTTCGCTTAATGTGTGCTCGATAGAATCGGCGGTAGTCGGTGTGAGATTAAAATCTTCTTTCATCATCTTGAAGTTTAATTAGTGTTTAATTCTTTGTTTTACAATATGTTATATAACACTATTGAGCATAATATTCTTCTTCTCATCTCATCTGCAAATTCCAGCCGCAAAGATAATCATTTTTCCGAAATTATAGGTCTTCGTTATTATTTGATGAAAAAGTCGTACTTTTGCGGCTGCAAATCTAAATTTCATCATCATGAAGCCGATTGCACCTCTGCCGCTACTCCTCGCAGGTATCCTTCTGACCACCTTGGTCATGGAATCGTGCGCCCCCAAGATTCAGGGGGCTCGCCCCCACCGCCGCGACCGCCACTGCGGCTGCGAGAACGTGCCTGCACATACCGACACCACCACTTGTCTCATCGCCGAAAAAACATACTGACATGAAACCCAACACCAAAAAATTCCTGCAGGAAGCTGAGAAATACCTGTTCGTCTTCATCGGTCTCGCCGTCTTCGCCTTCGGCTGGACCTTCTTCCTTATCCCCCACCAGATCACCGGCGGCGGCATCAGCGGTATCTCGGCCATCATCTATTTCGCATGCGACAAGATCCCCGTCTCTGTTTCCGCTTTGGTGCTCAACCTTATCCTGATAGGCATCGCATGGAAAATCCTCGGACGGCGGTTCTGCATCGACACGCTCATCTGCTCGGTGCTGCTCTCCCTGCTGCTGCAGGTCGGACAGTCGCTGTACGACTTCCTTCTGAACTTTTACGGGCACCCCATCATCCCCGATGACCCCTTCATGTGCGCCATGATCGGCGCCGCGCTGTCGGGACTCGGCATCGGCATCGCCCTCACCAATGGAGGCAACACTGGCGGCACCGACATCATCGTGCTGATGATTGCCAAATACCGGCGCGTTTCTTACGGCCGTACCAGCCTATACCTCAACATTTTCATCGTTCTCTCATCCATCCTCACCACCCACAATCCCGTACTGCTGGTATATAGCGCCGTAGTGCTGTTTGTCTATATCATCGTCTCCGACCTCGTCATCGACGGTTATCGGCAGACCTTCCAGTTCATGGTATTCTCGAAGAAAAACCACGAGATCGCAGAACGCATCAACAACGAGCTGCATCGTGGCGCCACCTTCCTGAAAGGAACGGGCAGCTACAACCATCAGGACACCGAAGTGCTGCTCATCGTCTCACACCGCACCGACCGCGCCAACATCATCCGCATCATCAAAGAGGTGGACAACACGGCCTTCATCTCCATCTCAAAGGTGCAGAGCGTGTTTGGTAAGAATTTTGAAGAGATTAAACTTTGAGAGATTTGAGAGATTTGAAAGATTTGAGAGATTTGAAAGATTTGAAAGATTTGAGAGATTTGAGATTTGAGAGATTTGAAGATTTGAAGATTGAAAAATATTAGATATGGACACCAACATTATTGAAAAAGCAAAAACTTGGTTATCAGACTATTTTGATAAAGAGACGCGCGATGAGGTGCAGCGGCTCATCAACGAGGACCCGAACGAGCTCAACGAGAGTTTCTACCGTACGCTGGAGTTTGGCACGGGCGGTCTGCGCGGCATCATGGGCGTGGGCACCAACCGCATGAACCGTTACACAGTGGGCGCAGCCACCCAGGGTCTCGCCAACTATCTGAAGAAAAATCTCCCTAACGAGGAGCTGAAGGTGGTGGTTTCGCACGACTCGCGCAACAACAGCCGCTTCTTCGCTGAGGTGACCGCCCGCGTGATGGCCGCCAACGGTATCTTCTGCTACCTCTTTGAGGACTTGCGCCCCACGCCAGAGCTCTCCTTCGCCGTGCGCCACCTGCACTGTCATGCCGGCGTGATGGTGACCGCCTCGCACAACCCCAAGGAGTACAACGGCTACAAGGTGTATTGGGGCGACGGTGGACAGATTGTGCCGCCACACGACAAGGGCATCATCGATGAGGTGAACGCAGTAACCTCCTACGACCAGATACTTTGGGACGGCAGCGACGACCGCATCCGCATCATCGGCCGCGAGGTGGACGATGTCTATCTGGCACGCATCAAAGCGCTGACGCTGAATCCGGAGGCCATCCAGCGCCAGCACGACCTCAAAATTGTCTATACGCCCCTGCATGGCACCGGTATCACCATGGTACCCAAGGCTTTGGAGATGTACGGCTTCACCAACGTCACCGTGCTGGAGTCGCAGAAAACGCCCGACGGCAACTTCCCGACGGTGGCCTCACCCAACCCCGAGGAGCACACCGCCATGGAGCTGGCCATGCGCAAGGCCGATGAGATACAGGCCGACCTGGTACTCGCCACCGACCCCGATGCCGACCGTGTGGGCATCGCCGTTCGCGACGACCATGGACAGATGATTCTCCTGAACGGCAACATGACCGGCTCACTATTAGTATATTACATCCTTTCGCAATGGAAAAACAGCGGCAAGCTCACCGGCAAGGAGTTCACCGTGAAGACCATCGTGACCACCGAGCTGATTCGCGACATCTCCACCTCCTTCGGCGTGGAGTGTCCCGACGTGCTGACCGGTTTCAAATACATCGCCGAGCAGATTCAGAACAGTCCAGACAAGCAGTTCATCGTGGGCGGCGAGGAGAGCTATGGCTATCTGGTCGGCGACTTTGTGCGCGATAAGGATGCGGTGTCGGCTTGCTGCATGATTGCCGAGATGGCGGCCGTGCTGGCCGACAGCGGCAAGAGTCTGTACCGTCAGCTGCAAGAGCTCTACCTGCAATACGGTTTCTACAAAGAGTCGCTGCTCTCCATCACCCGCAAGGGACAGGCCGGCGCGGCGGAAATCCAACAGATGATGAGCAACTTCCGCAACCAGCCGCCAAAAGAGGTCAACGGCTCGCCCGTTGTGCGCATGATAGACTATAAACAAAGCATCGCACAAGATCTACAGAACGGCACCACATCGCCCATCACCCTGCCGAAGTCAGACGTGCTGCAGTTTTTCACCGCCGACGGCACCAAGATCACCGTCAGACCTTCCGGCACCGAGCCCAAAATCAAATTCTATTTCGGGGTGAAAGAAGAATTAGCTGATTTACAATCTTTTGAGCGAACTTCACAAGAACTCGATGCCAAAATTGAAAAGGTGAAAGCATCGCTGAAATTATAATAAATCTTAAAAAAAGAAACTTTCCACCGTTTCATACGAAAAACATAGTACCTTTGCAGTTGTTATTTCATCAAACCCATAATATTATGAAAACGATTAAGATTTTGTCATTGGCGGTTTTAGTGGTCATTTTTGCTGGATGCCAACAGAAATTGAAGGAAGCGGATGTGGAAAAGGGCGTCAAGGAGATGTTCAGCAGCCTCCAGAAGAATGGCATCGAGAAGACACTCTCCGTATTTGCGGATGGTTACGACAAGATGTCCGACAACCAGAAACAGCTCTTTCAAGACGCATTTGCCGGACAGGAGTACCGAATCGCCAAGATTGAGGGCGACAAGGTGACCGTTGAGGTACTGGTTTCGCCCGCAGAGGGCGGACAATTGATTGTGAAAACGGTGATTTTCAAAGTCATTCAAGTGGATGGCAAAATCCGCGTCAAAGACATCATCAATGTGATTGACAATGGCGGAAAGGCCACCTCTGCTGGTCCCGACGAAGAGGTGCTGGCCAATGATGAGGACGACTTAGACAGTCCTTTGTCGGAAGAGCACGACTAAGATGATAGACCAAAAAAAGAGGGGCATCCGATGGATGCCCCTCTTTTTTTTGCTTTCTGGCAGACTACTCATCCAGAGCGATAGCACCAGTCGGGCAAGCGGCAGCGCAAGCACCACACTCGATGCATTCATCAGGATTGATTTTGTAGATGTCGCCTTCGGAAATAGCTCCGACAGGGCATTCGCCAGCACATGTACCACATGCTACGCAAGAATCAGAAATTTTGTAAGCCATAGTTTGATAATTTGATTGTTTACGGCTGCAAAAATACTACATTTTTTAGAATTGGCGCGTGACATGACAAAAAAAATCGTAATTTTGCGTCTTCAAACGATAACCATCACGAGGAGGATGAAATTTTTTCAGAGGCATAACCAACAAGATCACCACCCAAAGAATCTCTATAGCTGGGGAGTGCTTCTGATCATTGCCCTTGCCTATCTGATCACCATCTTCACTCCCAACAAGTTTTCTTCACCCCACCGCGTTTTTCATTGGGACGTAAAATCCTATTACTCATACCTTCCCGCCTACTATATTGACCACGACATTGGCATGACGAAATGGGAGGACCAGTATCCGAATTTCAACAAATACTGGCCTGAATATGTGCGGGATGATAAGTTTGTCATCAAGACCACCTTGGGCATCTCTATTTTTTATGCTCCATTTTTTGCTGTGGCCAACTGTATCGCCGAGCCATTAGGATATGAGGCGGATGGCTTCTCGAAGCCTTACGCGCTCGCCATTTTGCTGAGCGGAGCCCTTTTCGCATGGTTAGGACTCCTGGTTTTGCAACGATTTTTATTGCGTTATTACCACGACAAAGTGGTGGCTGCCACATTGGCTATCATAGGTCTGACATCAACCTTGTACTGGTACGCCACCTTCGAAGCCCCTATGTCGCACAGTTACAGCTTCTTCCTTTTTGCTGCTTTTCTCTATCTCACATACCTATGGTACGAAAAAGCAACATGGTGGAAAGCTATGCTCATAGGACTCGTATTTGGATTGATTGTTTTGGTGAGACCCACTAATGGATTGGTAGTCCTTGTTTTTCTATTATTTGGAATAAAAAATTGGAAAGATATTCCAGCCCGAATCAAGTTGTATGGAAAATATTGGTACCATTTTTTCATTGTGTTGGCGATGATAGGGTTGGTGATGCTTCCGCAATTGTTGTATTGGAAAGAAATCACAGGACAATGGATCTATTATTCCTACGGAAACGAACGATTCTTCTGGGATTCGCCTAAAATTATAGAAGTTTTATTCGGCTTCCGAAAAGGACTGTTTGTATATACGCCGGTGTTAATTATCTCATTGATAGGGATGTATATTTTGTGGAAAAGACAGAGAGGACTGTTTTGGCCCTTGGTCATCTTTTTCATCCTTAATGTTTATGTGATTTCTTCTTGGTGGTGTTGGTGGTATGGAGGAAGTTATGGAATGCGCTCATTTGTAGAAAGTTATGCATTTTTAGCGATTCCTGTGGCGGGCTTTATCGCTTGGGCAGGAGAAAAACGCAAATCCGTCCGTATTCCACTGTATATCATAGTTTTATTACTATCCTTGCATTCTATTTTTCATACCATACAATATTATACTGGCGTAATCCATTATGAAGGCATGACTAAAAAAGCCTATTTTCATAACTTTTGGAGGGTAAAAATGCCAGAAGATTATTGGGATGATATAGATTTTCCCGATCACGAGAAAGCAATGAAAGGAGACCGTTGAGATGAGTAAGATAACCATTGTAATACCTTGTTATAAAGTGGCTTCACACATTGAAAAGGTGGTAAAAGAACTGCCCGAATGTGTAACTGAAATCATTTTGGTGGATGATTGCTCGCCCGATGACACGGGGAAAGTGCTGGCACAACTAGCGCAGCAGGATAGTCGCATCGCGGTTGTTCGGAATGAAAAAAACATGGGCGTTGGTGGAGCGATGGTCGCTGGTTTTCAAGAGGCGTTGCGCCGAGATTGTGACATCGCTATCAAGCTGGATGGCGACGGGCAGATGGACAGTTCGCGCATCACCGAAATGGTGCAAATGATTGAGAATGACGATTATGACTTCGTAAAGGGAAATCGTTTTTATGATAAATTCGCCTTGCGAAAAATGCCCCTCATCCGCAAAATCGGGAATTTTGGCATGAGTTTTTTGGTGAAAGTCAGTTCGGGATACTGGCAAATTTCCGACCCCACCAATGGATTTATCGCCATCAATAAAGAGACCCTTCAAAGACTGGATATGAGCTGGATTGCCCCCCGCTTCTTCTTTGAAAGTTCGTTGATTTGCGAGCTTTACTATACGGGGGCAAAAATCAAAGAAATCTCTATGCCAGCGATTTACGGGGAAGAAAAATCCAATTTGTCAGTAATAAAATCATTGCTGACATTCCCTCCTAAATTATGCTTGCGATGGCTGCGCAGAATATGGCTAAGTTATTATGTGTACGATTTCAACCTCGGCTCCCTCTATTTTGCGGCCGGAAGCCTCTCGTTCCTCTTCGGACTCATCTTCGGCATCATCCGATGGGTACAATTTGCCTCAGCAGGCATCGCCGCTCCCCTGGGTACGATTATGATCGCCGTGCTCACCTTCATCTGCGGCTTCCAACTGCTATTATCGGCTTTCCAATATGATTTGACATCTCAAAATCCATTTCAAAAATCGAAATAAATAATTATAATTATGAAAAAAATCCTCATTACCGGCGGTGCCGGCTTCATCGGTTCCCATGTGGTCAGACTTTTCGTCAACCAGTACCCCGATGTGGAAATTCACAATCTCGACAAGCTCACCTACGCAGGCAACCTCGAAAACCTGTCGGATATTGACCAGAAGCCTAACTACCGTTTCGTGAAGGGCGACATCGTGGATGCGGAATTCATCAACCGCCTGTTCGAGCAGGAGCGCTACGATGGTGTTATCCACCTCGCCGCCGAGTCGCATGTGGACCGCTCCATCGTCAACCCCATGGAGTTCATCTTCACCAACGTGGTGGGAACGGTGAACCTGCTGAACGCCGCCAAGAATATCTGGAAAGACAACTACGAGGGCAAGCGTTTCTATCATATCTCCACCGATGAGGTGTATGGGGCGTTGGGCGACACCGGCTCCTTCAAGGAGACCACCCCCTACTCGCCGCACAGTCCGTACTCGGCCGCCAAGGCCAGCTCCGACCATTTTGTGCGCGCCTACCACGACACCTACGGCCTGCCGACCGTCATCTCCAACTGCTCCAACAACTATGGTCCCAACCAGTTTCCTGAAAAACTCATTCCACTGTTTATCAATAATATAAAGCACAATAAGGCTCTGCCCGTTTACGGCAAAGGCATCAACGTGCGCGACTGGCTCTACGTGGTGGATCACGCCCGCGCTATCGACCTAATTTTCCACAAAGGAAGAACTGGCGAGACCTACAACATCGGCGGCAACAACGAGTGGCGCAACATCGACCTCATCAAGAAGCTGATCGAGATCATGGACCGCAAGTTAGGCCGTCCGGAAGGCACCTCTCTTCAGCTCATCACCTACGTCACCGACCGTGCCGGCCACGACCTGCGTTACGCCATCGATGCCAGCAAGTTGCGTGCCGAATTAGGATGGGAGCCCAGCATCAAGTTTGCGGAAGGATTCGAAAAAACCGTTGACTGGTACCTGGCCAACGAGAAATGGCTCGACAATGTCACCTCGGGCAGTTATCAGGACTACTATAGAAAGATGTATGGCGAATAGCGGGACAGGACTTTTCGAGTATCTGGTGGCCGGTCCCTGCGCCGCGGAGAGCGAGGCGCAGCTGTTGGAGACGGCGGAGCGGCTTCACCGCATGGCGGATGCACTCCCCTGCCCCGTCACCTATTTCCGGGCGGGCGTTTGGAAACCGCGCAGCAGCGGAGCCGACTTCTGCGGAGCCGGCGCGGAGGCGCTGCCCTGGCTGCAGGAAGTTAGCCGTCGGTACGGCTTTTCCATCTGCGTGGAAGTAGCACAGCCACAGCATGTTGAGAGCTGCCTTCAGCACGGTATCAACGCCTTCTGGGTGGGTGCCCGCACGGCTGTGAACCCCTTTGCCGTACAAGAGCTCGCCGACAGTTTGAAAGGAACCGACAGTACCGTCCTCGTCAAGAACCCCGCCATCCCCGACCTCAAGTTGTGGCTCGGTAATGTGGAACGGTTCGAGAAGACGGGGGCCAGCCGCGTGATGGCCGTCCATCGCGGATTTGCCGTGGAGCACGAGAACGCCCTGCGCAACGCCCCCCTCTGGGAGATTCCCATCTCCTTCCGAGTGGCACGTCCCGACATCCCCCTGCTCTGCGACCCATCCCACATCTCCGGACAGCAGCAATACCTGCGCCAGATTGCCCAAATCGCCATCGACTACGGTTTCAACGGACTGATGGTAGAAACCCACTGCCACCCCGAACAGGCCCTCAGCGATGCCGACCAGCAAATCACCCCAGAAGAACTTTCTTCTATCCTTAACTCACTGTCTTTCAAAACCTCACAGAGCGATACCGACCAACTGCTACAGCAACAACGCAACCTCATCCACAACATCGACACCCAAATCAGTCAGCTGCTAGCTAAACGAATGTCGCTGGTGGAAGAGATTGCCCGCATCAAAGCGGAGCACAACATCCCGCTGGTACAGCCCAGCCAATGGAACAGCGTGGTGAAAAATTACGAGCAGTCAGCATTGCAAGACGATGAATATCAAGAATTTCTGCAACAATTCCTCGAAATATTACACCAATATTCCCTAAAACGACAAGGTAGAGACGCGGTAAACCACAACCTCGTAAAATAAATACAACCCATGTAGAGACGCGGTGCACCACGTCTCTACAGAATAAATTCAACATTATGCCAGAATCACAAACAGAACATCGCGCCGGATTTGTCAACCTGATTGGCAACCCCAATGTAGGGAAAAGCACCCTCATGAACCAACTTGTGGGTGAAAAGCTCTCCATCATCACGGCAAAAGCGCAGACCACCCGCCACCGCATCAAGGGCATCGTCGATGGCGACAACTACCAGATCATCTACTCCGACCTGCCCGGCATTCTCACGCCCTCCTACAAAATGCAGGAGATGATGATGAAATTTGTGACGCTGTCGCTCCAAGACGCCGACGTGATTCTCTACTTGGTGGAGTGCGGAGAAACCCGCTACGATGCCGAGATCATGGAGCATCTACAAAAAATTGATATTCCTATTATTTTAGTAATCAATAAAATAGATAAATGCACAACGGAGCAGGTAGCGGAAGCGGAGGCCTTTTGGAAAAACATTTTACCCAAGGCTGAACCCGTGCTCATCTCGGCATTGCAGTCGAAAAACATCGACCAACTGATTGCCAAAATCACAGAAAAGCTGCCCGTGCACGAGCCCTATTTCCCGAAAGACCAACTCACCGACCGTCCGATGCGCTTTTTCGTTTCCGAAATCATCCGCGAGAAGATCCTGCTCAACTACAAGAAGGAAATCCCTTATAGTGTGGAAGTTGTGGTGGATGAATACAAAGAGCAGGAGGAACTCGTACGCATCATGGCAACGCTGTATGTGGAGCGCGACACGCAGAAATCCATCATCATCGGCAAGGGCGGTCAGGCCATCAAAAAACTCGGCACGGAGGCACGCTTGGCAATCGAAGAGTTTATCGGCGAACACGTCTTTTTAGACCTTTCGGTAAAAGTGCTGAAAGACTGGCGCAACAACGAGAACATCATCAACCGGTTCGGTTACGGATTCACGGAAAGATAATTCACTGACAGGAAGTTAGCTCAGGAGTTTCACCTCGCCATCCACCCATTGCAGATACGAGCTGTGGGTGAGCCAGTCGCCGGTATTGAAATACACCAGATTTTCCTCCATGTTCACCTCCATCGGCAGGTGGCGGTGGCCGTACATCACATAGTCGAGGTGGTGCTGCTGGTGCTGCTGGCGGATATGGGTGAGGGTAGCCTGCTCCTGCTTTCGGGCGCGCTCCTCATGTTTGACCGACGTACCGCTGCTCTGCGCCCGGCTGCCACGCGAGCAGGCCCGCGCGATGGCGAAGGCCCAGCGGGGCGGCAACGCACCATACAGCGCGATGTTCGGCGGGAAAGCAAACACCCACTTGATAAAGCGATACCCACGGTCTTTCGGGTCAAGGCCGTCGCCATGCCCGATGAGACAGCGTTTCCCATTGATTTCAAACAACTGTTCCTTCCTGAAAATCCTCATCCCCAACTCATCCTCCAGATAATGCTTCACCCACATATCGTGGTTGCCGGTGAAGAAATAAATTTCGGTGCCTTTCGCCCTCATTTTTGCCAATTGGCTGAAAAACAAGTAATAACCTTTCGGCACCACATCTTTATATTCAAACCAAAAATCGAAAATATCGCCCAACAAAAACAGATGGTCGGCCTGCGGCGCAATCTTTTCGAGCCATTGCACCACACGCACTTCCCGTTCGCGGCTCGCTTCGGCATTAGGAGCACCAAAATGGAAGTCAGAGGCGAAGAAGGCGTTTCCGCTGATGACGATAGGAGAATTTGTGGAGGACACGTGTTCAGATTTTGACTTTGTTAACGAATGAATGAAAAGATTATTGTAAATTTGCAACCGAAAAATCCACATTCATGAATCCTATAGAAGAAGAGATTATCCGACTCACCGCAGAGCTTAATCGCCACAACTACAACTACTACATGCTGGACGAGCCGGTCATCAGCGACTACGAGTTCGACCAGCTGCTGCGCCATCTGCAGGAGTTGGAGAAGGCGCATCCCGAGTTCATGCAGCCCGACAGTCCCACGCAACGGGTGGGCGGCACCGTGACGAAGCGCTTCGAGACGGTGAAGCACGTCTATCCGATGCTGTCGCTCGGCAACACCTACTCGGAAGAGGAGCTGCTGGAGTTCGACAACCGCATCCGCACCCTCCTCAACGCTGATATTGAATACGTTTGCGAGCTGAAATACGACGGTCTCGCCATCAGCATACAGTACGAACACGGCGTGATGAAACGGGCGGTGACGCGCGGCGACGGCACGCAGGGCGACGATGTGACGGCCAACGTGCGCACCATCGCCACGGTACCACTGCGCCTGCAAGGCGACGACTACCCCGACTTTTTCGAGGTGCGTGGCGAAATCCTGATGACCTTTGCCCGCTTCGAAGCCTTGAACCGCGAGCGCGAAGAGATCGGGGAACCGCCGTTCGCCAACCCGCGCAATGCCGCATCGGGCACGCTGAAACTGCAAGAGAGCGCCGAGGTGGCCCGCCGCGGCCTCGACTTCCGTCCCTACTACCTGATGGGCGAAAACCTCCCCTACCCCACCCACTACGACAGCCTGCTGCACCTCAAACAGTGGGGCTTCCGCAGCGGCGACGTGCTTCAAAAAGCCGCTAACATCCACGAAGTCATTAACTTCATGCATCTGTGGGACCAGAAACGGCAGGAACTCAACTTCCCCATCGACGGCATCGTCATCAAGGTCAACAGCTACGCGCTTCAGCAGCAGTTGGGCATGACCGCCAAGAATCCGCGCTGGGCCATCGCCTATAAGTTCAAGGCTGAAAAGCAGTCTACCAAACTGTTAAGTATTGATTATCAAGTCGGTAGAACCGGAATCGTGACGCCCGTAGCCAACCTGTCGCCCGTGCCGCTCGCCGGCACCATCGTGAAACGGGCCACCCTGCACAACGCCGACGTGATGGCCGCACTCGACATCCGCGAGGGTGACCACCTGTTTGTGGAAAAAGGCGGAGAAATCATCCCCAAGATTGTCGGCGTGGACCTCTCTAAACGGCTGCCCGACGCACAGCCCGTGCAGTTCGTAACCCGCTGTCCCGAATGCGGCGCGGAGCTGGTGCGCAACGAGGATGAGGCCGGCACCTTCTGTCCCAACGAACTGCACTGCCCGCCCCAAATCAAGGGACGGCTCGAGCATTTCATCGGGCGCAAGGCCATGAACCTCGACTCGCTCGGCGAAGGGAAAATAGAGATGTTGTACGAGAATGGATTGGTGAAGAATATCGCTGATTTCTACTCACTTACCTTCGACCAGCTGCTCGGCATCGAGAAAAAGTTTGCCGCAGAAGAGGGCAAGGCAGAGCGGGTGGTGAGTTTCCGTGAGAAGACCGTGCAGAACATCCTGTCGGGCATCCACGAATCGCTGTCGGTGCCGTTCGAGCGCGTGCTGTTCGCCATCGGTATCCGCTACGTGGGCGAAACGACGGCCAAAAAGTTGGCGCGCCACTTCCAGAATATCGACCGCCTGTCGTCGGCCACCAAAGAGGAACTGATGGAGGTAAACGATGTGGGCGACCGCGTGGCCGACAGCATCATCGACTATTTCAACAATCCTGAAAATCTGGAGATTATCATCCGACTGCGCAATGCGGGACTTCAGTTCGAGCTGTCGGAAGAGTCCGCACCCGTTTCCGACGTGCTGGCCGGCAAGAGCATCGTGGTCAGCGGCGTGTTCACCATCTCGCGCGACGAAATCAAACAGATGGTGGAGCAGTACGGCGGCAAGAATGTGTCGTCCATCTCCAAAAACACCAGCTATGTGCTGGCCGGCGAGAAAATGGGACCCGAAAAGAAGAAAAAGGCTGAGTCGTTGGGCATCCCCATCATTACAGAGACAGAGTTTTATCAAATGATTGGGAAAGAATGAAAGAGATCGCCATCATCGGAGCTGGAGCGGCCGGACTTTTCGCTGCCCAAAAGTTGTCGGAACGCGACGATGTGCAGGTAACGGTGTACGAGCGTTCGCCCAAGGCAGGCTCCAAGTTGCGGGCATCGGGTGGTGGTCGTGCCAACATTCTTAATACCAATATTTTACCACATCATTATAATGATGAAAATTTTATAAAAAAGGTATTAGAAAAAGCCGACTACAACACCCTCCGCAGCGAATTTGAAGCGATGGGCTTGAAAACCATGGCCGATGAAGAGGGGCGGATATATCCCTCCACCCTTTTCGCCCCTACAGTGGTGAATGTGCTGCTCGCCCAACTCGGCACGAAGGTGAACATCCGCTACGAGACGCCCGTCCTTTCGCTGAAATCGGAGAACGGGAAATGGCGCATCAACGATGATGGAAAAAAATACGACACCGTCATCATGGCATCGGGATCTCCAGCAGGAATGGTCGTACAGAAACAGAAAGGTTATAATCATTATCTTTCTGATATTCAAATCAAAACCAAAAAACTCTCCCCTTCCCTCACCGGCTTCCGCATCCAACACTATCCGAAATCACTTTTCGGCTGTCGGGTAAGAGCGGAGATTTCGCTTTTTGCACAAAATCAATTGATTTTTAAAGAAAAGGGCGAGGTGATGTTTAAAGAAGATGGCATTTCTGGAATTGTAATTCTCAATGCTTCAGCTTATTATAATAGATTAGAAAACAAAGACCACTGTCATCTGTCGCTTAACCTGCTGCCCGATGACACCCAAACGGATGTGAAGCGGCATGAGGAACAATTCGGTTCGTTGGCGGGCATTCTTCATCCTAAATTATGTCAATTATACGAGCGTCATCCTTTCGATTTAAGAGATTTTAAGATGGAGATAGAGGGGCTTTACGGCATCGACTCCGCACAGGTGTGCAGCGGCGGCATCCTCACCTCCGAACTCACCCCTGATTTTCAGCTCAAAAGGCATCCCGGACTTTACGCCATCGGAGAGATGGTGGACATCGACGGGGTGTGTGGCGGCTATAACCTGTTTTTCGCGTTTGCCAGCGCACTTATCGCAACCGAATCATTATGACCGAGATACAGATTTCCAACATCCGCATTCCCGTCACCGTTCCGCAGGAGCGGCTTCGCGACATGGTGCTTCAGAAATTCGCCATTGAGGATGATAATGTTGTGGATTTCAAAATCTTGCGTGCGTCAGTAGATGCTCGAAAGAAAAACGATGTGGTGTATGATTATCGGGTGCGATTATCCCTAAAAAGTGTTAATGATGCGTTGCTGAAACATCCTGATGTGAAGCTTTACGAGCCGCCCGCGCCGATGCAATATCCGAAATGGCCGCATCAGATGCGCCCGGTGGTCGTGGGCTTCGGTCCGGCAGGGCTTTTTGCGGCCCTCTACCTGGCCCGCTGCGGCGCGCGTCCTATCGTGGTGGAGCGCGGCAGCTGTATTGAAGCACGCAAGCAGGAGGTGCAGAAGTTCATGAAAGAGCGCGTGCTGGATCCCGACTCGAACGTGCAGTTCGGCGAGGGCGGCGCCGGCACCTTCTCCGACGGCAAGCTCACCACCAACCTGCACAACGAGCACATCGGCTTTGTGCTGGAGGAGTTCTACCGGCACGGCGCCACCGAGGATGTCACCTACGCCGCGCAGCCCCATGTGGGCACCGACTACTTGGAGAAGGTGGTGCGCAACATCCGTCAGGAAATCCTCGAGCTGGGTGGAGAAGTTCATTTCAACACCTGCTTCACCGACTACATCTCTCACCCCGACCATCATCTCACCATACTTTGTAACAACGACTTACAATTTGAAACCCAGCATCTTCTGCTCTGCTTGGGGCATTCAGCCCGCGACACCATCCGCCATCTTTACCAAAAAGGGTTGGAGATGGAGCCCAAGAGTTTCTCTATCGGCGTGCGGGTGGAACACTTGCAGAAGAAGGTGAACGCCATGCAGTACGGCCGTTTTACTTCCTGTCTGCCGCCGGCCTCTTACAAGGGGGCGGTACATCTGAAGGAGCGGGGCGTATATACGTTCTGTATGTGTCCGGGCGGCACCGTGATGGCCTCGGCGAGCGAGCCGAACACCATTGTCACCAACGGCATGAGCGAGAAGAGCCGCGACAAGGCCAACGCCAACAGCGCGCTATTGGTGAGCGTGGAGCCGGCCGACTTCTACCGCGAGAGTCCGCTCGACGGCTTAGCTTATCAGGAGGTTTTCGAGCGCAAGGCCTTCGAGGTGGCCCGCGACTACCGGGCTCCTGCCAACCTGATGCGTGAGTTTTTGGCCGGCAAGGTGGCCACTGCCCCGCGGAGTGTGAAGCCGTCGTACCCGCACGGCGTGGTGTTCTGCGACCTGAAACGCTGTCTGCCCGACTATGTGGTGGCGGCCTTGCGCGAGGCCGTGCCGCAGTTCGACCGCCGCCTGCGCGGCTTCAACGACCCTGATGCGGTGCTGACGGGAGTGGAGACGCGCTCCTCCTCGCCGGTGCGGATCTTACGCAACGAGCTGCGGCAAAGCAACATAGAAGGCATCTATCCTGTCGGGGAAGGGGCGGGCTATGCGGGGGGCATCACCTCCGCCGCCATCGACGGGCTGCGGACTGCCATCGCGATAGCTGGGGAGTAAAAGAAGGGCGCTAACCGGCCAACCAAGAGCCAAGCAGCGACAAGAAATTGCCGCTGTTTTTTGTTTTGGATAATTTGTCTATTTTCTTTGCGATTGCCCAAAGAAAATAGACGAAAAGAAATGCGCTTTGCCGCTGTGCAAATTCCGGCTAAAATCGGCACTCTCTCGCTAAACGGCGAAAAACTTGATGAGCTTCATTTCATTGCGCTCATCTTCGGACAATTCGCCGTTCTTCACGCTCGTTCGCACCGATTTCTTCACGCCTCCATTTGCAAGGCGGCGGGTGCATCGTTACTGAAAAGCATTTTTCACGCGTGCCAAAGGCACGCTACAAAAGGATGGGATGATGTGTAGCGTGCTTCCCGCACGCCTTTGCCGTTGGGTGTCCGGTCGCCCAAAATAAAAAGAATTAGACTTTAAGCCATCATTAGTTTAACGTACTCAAAATATCAGGTCATAAAAACTACAAGTCGCGCCTGCATGTGAACCATATCTACAATCCTCAGACAATCATTATTCTGGGCATGAGTTGTTGCGCAGAGCACGCACAGAAGAAAGAGAAACAACAAGGCGTTTTTTTCATGATTACTGTGATATCGGGTTCATGGGGGCATTGTTAATCTTTTATTGGCACTGCATACCACATATACATTTCTTGCGCGTCGGGAGCCATGCTATACCGATATGTCGCTGGGCAGACCGCTGTGTGGTATTGGTTGTATAAGCCGACTTGTATCAGCAGTATCACAAAGGAGTGGTGATTGACGCGGCGAATGCCTTCTGTCTCATTCTCCCATTTCATGTCAAACAGAAACTGAGGATAGGTGTATTTGGGATAGGATAGCGCAAGCGCTTCATGGCATGGGCAATCCGTGGGAAGGGCATGAATGATGTCTTCGATAATAAATGCAGGATATGGCCACAGGTCACAAGCAATACAGTTATTCCTATATTCTCCAAACAGCACCTCAATATCTCGACCAGCGGAATCGAAAAGGGAATTCTCCAAAATATAGCCATTTCTCCTATAACATGTACTCTCGTTGATCTTCACATTCAAGGAATCAACGACCCACACGGGATTCTCGAAATGCCTAACCCCGTAGCAGACAACTTTCGGAAGAGTATTCGGAAGAAGTGTGTCAATCTGTGCGGGCAGAGATGGCGAATAGAGGGATATGACCATCATAGTGAAGACGAGTGCCCCTCGATTTCTCTGATTGGCAAATAATCTCAGCATGATTAAAAAAAGGGTTGATTCATTTGGGTTTCTGTTCAATTTTTCCATGCGAATTGTACTTTTGAAGACATCGGGATTCGGTTTTAGATCCTATATCAATTTTATCGTCAGGGATATCCGTCATCAGTCCTACGTTGTGCAGTTTTAACGTACTCAAAATATCAGGTCATAAAAACCTGTAGAATGATACTTTTTGTGAATCATATTATTACAACGATTTTTGTCTAAAAAAAATTGTGCAATTTCGCATTTTTTGCACTTTTTATGGCGCAAAACTACAAAAAAAGCCGTCACATAGTTGCAACGGCTTTCGGAAACTAATCAAATCAGACGCTTCTACTCCTCCACCACTTCCCAATGGCCGCCCGAAAGCCAAGCAGCGACAAGAAATTGCCGCTGATTTTTTGTTCAGCTCTTTAACGCGCTCCCGGAGGGAGCAATTTTCAATAACCCCGCATGCAATGTGGGGTACGGCAAGGCCATCCATATCATAGCGTGCAGGAAGCACGCGCTTATATTATTAGGCATATACTAAAAAAACATCTGCTATCGTTAATTGAACATGAGCTATTTTACAGCAAACATGGAGAATCGCACAGACAAACAGAAAGGGAAAGAAAAACCATTATTTAAACACAAAACCACGCTTGTTTTGACAGTGTTAACCGTGGTTTTATGGGTGACTTTCGCCACTGTTAGGTCGCTTTTGCCAAAGTTCACGCATTTGGCATATATGGGCGATGGTTGGCTGCTCATAGCGGCCACAATACTCACTTCCGTGATGTGTGCTTGTTGGTTTCATATACTTTCTAAACAATGGCATCCTGTTGGGAAGGTTGTGTTATGGATAGTCTATCCCGTGCTTACACTCTTTTGGTTATTTTGCATTTTGTTTGGATATGGGTATTTGGAACGGGACATTCTGACAGACAGATCCATAAAAGCCACAAATGATGAACATTACGTGCTTCATCGCAACTTCGATGGCACTGTCAACCTTACTTCATTATACCACCGACAAGGTTTTCTCGAAAAGGAGGTCTGTTGGCTCGACTTCTACTCCCCCTACACTTCAAAGGAGACTCTTCAGGTTTATGAGGATTGGGATGTCATTGTTTTCGAATACTTTGATGATTATTCAAAGCAAGGCCAAAAAGACCTGTATCATTTCAATGGAGATTTGTATGAAGGGGCGGCCCGGGATTCTGTTTTACGCCTGCTCCCTCCTCGTAAATCCGAATAAAATATCGTAGAAGTAAGATACTTAATTCTCCTCCAGCACTTTCCATAAATCATCATCAAAATATCCGTTGTTATCAGATTCTATAGAACAGGCGCAGTCTGCTTTTACGGGATGCGACGGATAGACTGTATGATAGAGTACGACACGGCTTTCAAGGGGCATTCCTGCCAGAGGGTCCTTGTCACCCGTGAGGCGCATTCCCAGCACCATGGCGGGGTCGTGCAACGGCGGTCTCCATCCATCAAAAATACAAATGCGGGTATGATACCGGAAATGCATTCCCAAGATGCGTTCCGTCATCGGATTTTTGGTGGCATATTCTTCATTCTGAATCTTTTTGGCGGCACTGGAGAACAACAATGCCGACACAATGGCACCCACCACACATAAGGTAACGCCGCTAAAATACCAGATTCTGACCACTTTGCGGACAGGATGCACCACATTCTTCCAAATCAACAAGAAAAGAAACCATATTGGCACAGGAAAAAGCAATATCCCCCATTCCAAGAAAAGCAACCAATATGCGTAAACACCGGTGCTAATGCCGCAAATCAGCGCATTAACCTGCCAAAAGCGAGTGCGTTCAATCCACGTGAAGGTGATAATGTTAATGAAACAGATGATTTGCAATATCATTGCCCAAGGAACAAAGACACAGAAACCACCATTATAGCTAACATTAATCCATATTGAAATGGCAATAAGGATGGCGTTCAGAATAGGAAATACGCAATTCCAAATCTTATCGCGATGCTGCTGAAAGAAATAACGGATATTTTTCATTAGTTTTAACGTACTCGAAATATCAGGTCAAAAAAACCAAAAGAAGAAAAAAAACTTTCAATTTCCAGTTCTCAGTTCTCAACTTTCAAAACTCATACCCGAGTTTGAACATGATGCCGTTGCTGAAACTAGATTCCTTACGGTAATGGATATCCACCATTCTACCGATATAGTTGGCACTCAATACAAAAGCGTGGCGGTTTCCTCCCACTCGCATTCCGATACCGGCATCAAAAAAGAAAAGGTTCTTGAGGAAAGCAAAGCCGATGTCCGCATTCCAGAAGGGCACACACTTCCGTTCCTTCTGGCTCAAAATATTCCCGCGGGCATTCAGGAACAGCGGCAGGGTGGCCGCTTGGAGTTTATATGGAAATTCATATCTATTTAAAAACTCCTCGTCGAACTTGGTGGCAGTGACGCCAAAACCGACACCCAGCCGCACATATTCGGAGAAGCGGTAGCCGTTGGTGAACGAGATACCGAATAGTCCCTCATACGCCTGCGGACGGAAAAACACGGCACCTGCATGGCCCTCTACCGCACACCACCATCCATTGTCCTTGGGCTGATTTGAGTTGGAAACATTCTGTGCAAATGAAAGTGCCACGAAAAAGATGCAGCAAATCAGGATGAGGGTTCTTTTCATATTTTTGAATGTTTTGTTTTAACGTACTCGAAATATCAAGTCATAAAAACTATTGGTGACGGTGAAATCAGCTAAAACCGGTGGGTATAGCCGACATTCAGCATGATGTTGTAGCGGGGAATCTCGTGGCTCCAATTGTACGAGTTGTCATGGTAAACATGCTCGAAACCTTCAATGATTGCTCCGTGTAAACCAATTTCAATTTGGTCGTTTGAGGTGATGGGAATATAACCTCCTAAGCCGATGGTACCTCCCACATGGAGTATTTCTTTGGCATTGGCAGCAGTGGGAGTGTTAATGGCGATGCCAAACAGCGCACCACCTCGCACATAGAAATGATGGACGTGAAACTCCATTTCACAAGGGAATTGCAGGCTATTCATTCCAATTCCATTCTGATTGCCGAAAAAACCTTCGTATCGTATGCCTGCCAGCACTCTCCACAAGTGATGAAAATCGTAGCTCATGCCCACCCCCAGACCGAAACCGGGAGTAACCCCCTCCTGAAAGATAGGATAACGGCAGAATCCGCCGCCCACTTGAGCCGTAATGCCATATTGCTTTTGAAAACCAGACTCTTCAGAAGTCTGTGCCATCGTGGAGACTGTACATCCCAAAATGAGGATGAGGATGAAGGATTTGATTTTTAAGCTATTCATAGTATAAGTACTCTTTAATTTTCAAATCATGTTTTAACACACTCGAAATATCAGTCATAAAAACCTGCAGAATGGTACGTTTTGTGAATCATATTATTACAACGATTTTTGTCTAAAAAATTGTGCAATTTCGCATTTTTTGAACTTTTCAAGGCGCAAAAACACAAAAAAGCCGTCACAAAATGCAACGGCTTTCGGGAACTAATCAAATACCATTTCCTCTCTACCACTTCCCAATGGCCGCCAGAAAGCAAGGCGGCGGGTGGCATCGTTATCGAAAAGTATTTCACACGTGTGCCAAAGGCACGCCATCCCAGTAACTCCACACAAACGAACATAGTGAGTGCAGTGTGGAGCGGGCAATGCGTTGGTAATCAGCGTGCCATAGGCACGCCACAAAAGGATGGGATGATGAGTAGCGTGCTTCCCGCACGCCTTTCCCGTTGTGCCTCCCTACCCCAGACTGCGGCCTAAAGGCCTTGTCTGAGGTTACTGGAATATCGTGCCTCTGGCACGATGGGACAGCTTGGACGAGTGTCACTTTGGTAGAATTACCAATTAGAATGGAAAAAAATTGTACTTTTGCACGCTAAATTGAGCTGTCAAAATGAGCAAGACCTTCTCCATCCATACTTTGGGTTGCAAGCTGAACTTCAGCGAGTCGTCGGAGATTGCCCGGCGGCTGCAGGAACGCGGCTTTGCCCTCTCCGAACAGCCCGAGACCATCATCGTGAACAGCTGCGCGGTGACCGCCACCGCCGAAAAGAAGGTGCGCAACCTGACCTCCCAT
>JAEEGI010002107.1_pt1 | contig 49220 bp, 29 predicted proteins | sample 8958751 | NCBI WGS metagenome assembly JAEEGI01 (sample SAMN16246545, study PRJNA631951) | gut metagenome | biome: gut microbiome; feature: rumen; material: KS-attached | host: Bos | place: Iran: Karaj | collected 2018-10
GTTTAGCAAACTGCTGGTTTCAGCCACTCACCCACCCCTCCGGGGATCTTGGTCCGAAACGCCCGCTACTGAAGCGGGACTGCAAAGATACGAAAAAAAGGACAATCCGCAAGAATTTCGGGTGTTTTTGTTTATATTTGTGTCTGACACAATAAAAACTACAACCATGAAAGCTTGCAAATACTGGATAGTCCCCGGACTGTTTTTCCTTGTGGCATCTGTCCTGAACGTATGTGGAAAGATATGGAATCCCGCCCTGGCAGAGACCGTAAAACCCGCCCTGATGCCGCTCCTGGCGCTTACCGCGGTGGTTGCCGCCGGCGGTCCGGAGCGCAAAGAGATACGCATCCTGCTTACCGCCCTTCTGTTTGGCTGCGTGGGAGACGTGTTCCTTATCTTTGACGGATTCCTTCCGTTCGTGTTCGGCATGGTGGCATTCCTTACCGGCCACATCTTCTATATGTGCCTGTTCGGCGGCAAATCCTGGAAGGGATTCACCTGGAAGACCTGGGTTCCCGCAATTGTGGCAATGGCCGCACTCACAGCTGTGCTAATCGTCCTCATTGGCGTAAACGGAGCCATGCTGGTGCCCATGTGCGTGTACGGGTTCGCCCTCATGATGCTCATATTCAGCGGCCTGTCCGGCGCCGTAAGGTTCGGCGGCTGCGCCTGGTGGACCATCCTCTGCGGCACCGTGCTGTTCACTTTCAGCGACGCATGCATCGCCCTTGGCACCTTCGGGCACGATTTTGCCGGCCGCGACGCCACCATCATGATCACCTACCTTGCCGCCCAGGCCCTGCTTGCATGCGGCGCAATTAAGCTCTCAAAGCAGGATTAAACAGCATTTTGCGCTTATTGGGTGCAGTTTCCCGCAAAATGCGAAGGGGTAAACTCTTTCAATCATTTACTTTGTAAATATGAAACAGTTACTGACCACACTCTTCTGCACTATCTTTGTTTTACTGTCCTGCGAGAAGCCTTCGCAAGGCATAGTCATAGCCCCTCCCAATACCCATCCCACCCTGAACCCCGGCGGCCAGGGAGACAATCAGGGCGGTAACCAGGAAGGTGGCCAGGAAGATAACCAACAGGGTAACCAGGAAGATAACCAGCAAGGCAACCAGGAGGAAAACCAGGCCAATCCGGCGACCCCGCCGGACGGATGTATCATCGTTGGCTACGTCACTTATTGGGGTAACACCTTGCCGGATCCGGCTCTGCTCACCCACATTAACTATGCATTCGCCCATATCAAGAGCGACTTCGAGAGCCTCGATATCAAATCGGCTTCCCGCCTGTCAAAGGTTGCAGACCTCAAGAAGGTCAATCCCAACCTGAAGATATCCCTATCCGTAGGCGGATGGGGCGCAGGAAACTTCAGCGAGATGGCGGCCGATGAAAACCATCGCAAAAAGTTCTGCCAGAATTGCCTGGCGGCAGTGAAGAAATACAATCTGGACGGCATAGACCTGGACTGGGAATACCCCACGAGCAGCAGCGCCGGCATTTCGTCCTCCCCCGGAGACAAAGAGAACTTTACCCTTCTGGTGAAGGACCTCAGGGCTGCGCTTGGCGACGACAGGCTCGTGACCATGGCATCTTCCGCAAGCGCAAAATACGTGGACTTCAAGAGCTGCGCAGACTACATGAACTTTGTGAACCTCATGACTTACGACATGGGTAATCCGCCGTACCACAACGCGGGCCTGTACAGATCGTCAATGACAAAGCGCAGCTGCGACGAGTCCGTCACCCTTCACCTCAACGCCGGCGTCCCGCTTGAAAAAATCGTCCTCGGGGTCCCGTTTTACGGCCGCGACAACAACAAGGCCTTCACCGCCTCTGACCCGGACGACAATTTTATCTACTACAATGAAATCGTGAAAGGCGGCTACACGGACCGCTGGGACGACGATGCCAAAGTACCATACCTCACCGACGCCTCCGGCGCCATGGTGCTTAGTTACGACAACGAGACATCAATAGGCCTGAAGGCAGATTATGTCAGGCAGAAAGGCCTGAAAGGCGCCATGTACTGGGCCGTAGAGGGAGACGATGCCCAATGGACCCTCTCCAAGGCCATCGCCAGCCGCCTTATCGGCTGGACAGACCCGAATCCTCCGCAGCCTGCAGAGGCTTTCCTGGCCACTAACCAGTACGTGGAGAAGTTCCTGGAAGAGGTGAACTACCCCTGTACAAACAACCCTGATACCGACGCGGAGTACAGTTATTCCAGCGTCATAGGCTACCCCGGCGGCGGGCCCAGCGAGAACAACATCGAGATTCCGCCGACATATACCATAAAGTGGACGGCTTCATCGTCCAGCCAGAAACTCCGGGTTTGGGAAAACAGCTGGAGCAGGGAGTATTCCCTGTCCGGAGGCGTGGGTTCGCAGGAGATTACCAACCTTGTTCCCAACACCACATACCAGTGGCAGGTAACCAATTCCAACAGCGAAATCGTGGCCAACGGCACGTTTGACACCCGCGGCATGCTTCACCAGGTGTTCTTCCAGCCCAATGTCCGAAACGGCCGCGACCTGGGCGGCTACAAGGGCTATGGCGGCAAGACAACCGTTTTCCATAAGCTCTACCGCGGCGGACGAATCGACAAGAAATACTGTAACGAAGAAGGCCGTAAAGAGATGCTGGCAGAAGGCATAAGAGCCGAGGTGGATCTCCGCGAGGCCTCCGACGTCCCCTCCGGCTCCCCTCTTGGCAGCAGCGTATCTTTCTATGCCCCGGGCTTTGACAGCGGCTACAACCACATGGTCCGGGACAACCCTGAAAAGGTGAAAAACACCTTCTGCTGGGTTGTTGCACGCCTGAGGGAGAACAAGCCCGTCTACTTCCACTGCGCCGCCGGCCGCGACCGCACCGCCACCCTGGCCGTCCTCCTGGAAGGAGCCCTTGGCGTGAGCGAGAGCGACATGGCCAAGGACTATGAGCTTACCTACTTCACTCCCGCCGAATGGGGTATGTCAAAGGACGACAACGGCAACTATTATTACGGCCACGTACGTACCACATACAGCTACAAATCCATCCGCAAGACCATCTTCAGCCAGACCGACAGCGGCACCTACCAGGAGAGAATCGTCAAGTACCTCCTAAAGATTGGTGTTCCGCAGAAGGATATAGACGACCTTCGGGCAATAATGCTGAAATAAAGTAGACTATGAAAAAAATACTGTTCATTTCTGTAATAGCCCTTGCAGCCCTTGTATCCTGCAAGGAGCAGGCACCCAAGGAAACGCCCGTTATGGCTCCCGTGGATGCAGAGGTCCTTGTGGCAGAGCATCCTGAATACCTTGACGGAACGGACATGCTGTGCCCGGCCGACTATGTGAAACTGTCTCCCGTGCCCAAGGGGTACAAGGTTTTCTATCTGAGCCATTACGGACGCCACGGAGCACGCTACGCCTGGCAGAGCGACATGTACAGGCGCCTTCACAAAGTGTTTGGCGAGGCCAAGGAAGAGGACAACCTCACCGAGCTCGGCCTTGACTATCGCGAGCGTTTCGAAAGCCTGTATCCGGACGTAAAATACCGCACCGGAGACCTTTCCCGCAAGGGCTGGGAGCAGCAGAAGGCCCTGGCGGAACGCATGTACAGGAACTTCCCGGAACTCTTCACGGACGATGCCTACGTAATGGCCCGCACCTCCACCAGCACCCGCTGCGTCATGACCATGAGCGCATTCTGCCTTGGCCTGCAGGCATTGAACCCCCAGCTGGAGATCTTCGAGAACTTTGGCAAGTTCTTCCTTCCCGCCATCCTGCCCCTTGACGGCAGCAACCCTTTCCGCGAGGGAAATTACAAAATAACCGAAGAGCCATTCGAGGAAACCTACGAGCAGTACGTAGAACGCACCATAGACTACAAGCCCATCCTGGCCCGTCTTTTCAATGACCCGGACAAGGCCGTGGAGCCCAAGGAGCAGTGGGATTTTACATCGTACCTCTACTTCTTCGCCGCCGGCATGAAGAGCCTGGACACGGACCTGGAGTTCTACGATATCTTCACCCCCGAGGAGCGCCTTGCCCTCTGGAAGGCCGACAACTTCCAGTTCTACTGGTACGCCTGGCCCACCCGCTACGGCTATATGCCCATCGTCAAAGACATCATCGCCTGCGCCGACGACCGCATCGCCTCCGGAAAGATTGGTGCCGATCTCCGCTTTGGTCACGACTACACCATCCTTCCGCTTATGATGCTCCTTGACCTTGACGGTATGGGCCACGAGGTCACTGACCCTGACGACATCTCCTCCTGGTGCCGCACCAGCCAGGTCCCTATGGGCGCCAACGTGCACCTGGTGTTCTACAAGAACAATGAAGGCAACGTCATCTTCAAAGTCCTCCACAACGGCCACGAAGCCACCATAGGGCTGGAGACCGACAATTGGCCGTACTACAGCTGGGACGCCTTCAGGGCCAAGTTCAGCGAGTAGCCTTCCCCGTCATTGCCGGCACTTCTCCGTCATCCCCGACCTGATCGGGGATCTCATCCACCGAAATGCCGTTTCCCGTGGACAAGTTGCCGTTTTCCAGGGTTTGTCCACCGAAATGCCGTTTTTGGTGGATAAGTTGGCGTTTTGGCGGGTTTATCCACCGAAATGGCGTTTTTCGTGGATAAGTTGGAGTTCTGGCCGGATAAAAACAAGGACGCGAGGCCTGAAGCGGGCTTCGCGTCCTTAAATAACGCCTTGTTTAAGGAGGTGTGCTACTCATCCACCACGCAGCGGATAGAGCAGCCACGGGATGTGACGGTATTGGTTGATTTATGGGTGGATGTATTCAAACGCACATCCGTCATATAACCGCTACCGCTACTTCCAGAAGCATGCGCTGTCCAGATAAAGGTGCGGGCGCCAAGGTGGTCGATATACTTACCATTCTCACAAACCAAACCGCAGTAAGGGAATACCGTAACAGGGCTGCCTAATGTGAAATAGGCCGCATTGTCACCGGCGGCGGCGTTGTCGCTCCAGCCTGTTACAGCACTGAGGTCTGAGCTATGCAGAGGCTGGCTGCTGTCATATTTTGGCACTCTGTAACCTGCAGGACAAGGATCATACATAGTCTTCACATCATCCTGCCAAAGCGTTGAATCATAGGAAGGACTTAACCAATTGCCCCAGGAATCAGCCTCGGTATATACGGCATAAGTAGTAGGATTGGCAATTGTTTCTGCCAATGTCATCTCGTAGCCGGGAGTTACAGTAGAACCGCTTACTTTGGCAAAGCTGTTGCTTGATATGGTATTTGCTCCCACAAAAGGATCTTTGCGTCCCCACTCATAGTGGAGGCCGAACGATTCTACGGGAACGCTTGTGGTGGTGGCGGCAACCAATGCACCGAGGTAACGGTCCATCAATGCACTTGAATAAATACCGTAAGTGTTGGAAGTAATCGTTGTTTCGGGCACCCAGATATGCCAGCTCCAGAGAATGTTATTTGAACCATCCCTTGCTGCTATGACAGCATTGCCTGCATGAAGCGCTGCGGGCATCTGGAAGCAGATTTCATAATAGTCGTTTTCTTCCTGTTTATCAAAATCCACCTGAGAGATAACAGAATTGGCCGTTACGTCCGTATTGTTGTTATACGTCTCCCAAAGGATTGAAACAGAGCTGATTGTGCCGACATTGGTATCGCTGTTACCCTTAACTGCCTTGAATTTGAACACCTTGTCTGCGTTGCCGGCATTGCTGGCGTCTACAATATAACAGTTAGCAGTTGCCGTAGCGCCCAGATCCACTGCTCCGGCAATTGCAGGATGCGAGGCATCGTGGGTTGCCGGCGGGACATAAGTATACAGATGTGAAGTAATGTCACCCAGCTTAAGATACTTGCCCTTGGCGATATTCTTGGCAGTATTCGTGGCAAGGCGTTTTTGCTCAACGCCGCCCTTCAAAAATTTAATGGTAAAGCCGGCGGAAAGGTCCACTCCTCCAGGGAAGAAAATATGGTTGACTGTTGAGCCGTCGGCAATAACGCTGTTTGTAAGAGATGTTTTTGCACCGGAGCAGCCTATGCCGCCGCCGCTGCCGCTATATGGGATAGCGTTCTTGTCGCCAAACGTGCTCTGCTGGTCTACTCTGGCGGAGAACACATCGTAACCAACAATCTCAGTGCCGCCATTTCCGCTAAACTCATACGAATCAAAATCTCCGTCAACGACGAAAGAAAGTACCCCGCTCAGGTGCGTGAACTGGAATGTGTTTCCATCATTGACGCTGGTGTCGTTGCATCCGCCAAGAAGAAGGATGTCATTTGTGTCAAAACCGGTTGAATAGTACCAGCTGGTTCCGTCAGAAACAGATTTTACGGCCGATGCGGGATAAGCGGCAAACAAATTGGCTTTGTAGCCTGTCCTGCCCCAGGATTTATCGGCAAGGATATCCTCGAGGACAAATGATGCAGTCTTGCCGTCTGCGCTGATATCTCCTGCGGACAATGTTACAACCCTGGAATAGTATTCGTCTCCAGAATGACCTATCTTCTGACCATGAATAAGGATTTCATCACCTGCCTCCCATGCGGTCTTGCCGTCTTCGGCAAACGATACTTTTGTATCAGTATCTGACGGATATACAAGGGTAATTACACGGGATGACTGAACTCCTGCAGGTTCTTCGTTATTAACGATTTGTGTCTCTTTCTCACATGCTACTGCGAAAAGCACCGGGCAAAGGGCCAAAGCCAAGAATTTAACTGTCTTTTTCATAATCCCTCCTCTCTTAGAATAACCAGATGATGTCATCCGGGTTCAACAAATCGAAATTATCAAGGCCGTCAGCTGTGCCTGACAAACAGAAATTAGTCTCCAAAGTAAAGCGCAGGAGCTCCACCTCGGGCGTTTCATAGGTTTTTAGCTTCATAGTATAGAAAGTTAGTTGGTTGTTATTCAGCTTTATGCGGTTATAATCAAAGCAAAAATACATAATAGGCACGTAAAGTCAAAGTGCAAAAGCCGCCTATTGCGCAAAAAGAGAGTATTTAAACGCAATTTGCGAATTCGCACTTCTAATCCACGCTTGAACTGAACCCTTCAAAATCGAATCACTGAAACGGATAATGAAACGGAAGCTTGAAACTCTCTTATTTATATATGGTTATTCTTGCCATTTGGCACATGTTTCCTGGAAAGACTCCGAATTCTCAATTATTCTCAAATGTAAAATAATGGAATTCACCGTGTTATCCGTTAAACGTTTCAATGTGTGTTGAAACCGATAACTATTCTTACCTTGCCGTCAATAATACGAGCGATTGTTCACGCTTGAAGCTATTGCACAATGGATATGAAAAATCGAACAAGGCTTTTAATAACTTAAAAGTTAACAAAAAACCGCTTAAAACATTGTTTAATAAAATAATACTTATTATTTTTGCCATGAAAGACCAAAGTAAAACAAAAGTCGAGTTTATTCCACTGTTATTGACTGAAAAAACGGATATTTATACAATCCGTTTGAATGAGGAAAAGGATACTGAATTCAACAAGTTCCTCATTATGTTTAAAGACTCTGAGGATGAGTACCTCAAAGGAGACCTGGATAGAATAATAAGAGCAATTGAGAAAATATCAGAGAACGGTGCGCTTGAATCTTATTTTAGGAATGAAGGGTTGTTTAAGGACAGAGTATGTGCTATACCCTTACTCATTGAGCCAAGGGATAAGACCAAACACGGGACACTTCGCTTATATTGCATAAGAGTCTCGGACAGCCTGCTGATAGTTGGCGGCGGAGGTTTGAAGGTAACCGATAATTATGAGGCTGATGAAAACCTTGAATCTAAGGTTAAAACTCTGCAAGCAATAGACAACGAACTAATGAAACTCGAAAGGCAAAAGACAGAACTAATAGACGAAATTGTAAACATTTCGGTTCAAATAGATTAGCCCATGGCACGAATCAGGTACATAGACCCGGAACTCAAAAAAGCCCTTGGCAAAGTGCCGCCATCAATCCGACGGGAAGTCGGGTTGTCGTTTGACATTGCCGGGCGCATAATTGAGATTCTCAACCAAAAGCACATGTCGCAAGCGGACTTGGCAAGGGCAGTGGAAAAGAAGCCGGCGCTAGTATCCCGCTGGCTTAGCGGCACACACAATTTCACAATTCAAACACTGTCCCAGATTGAAGCCGCCCTTGGCGTCTCAATCATTCATGTCACCAAGGCCAGGAAATAGTTTAAAGTTCAAGTCCGGAGTCCTTAATCTTAGCCCTGTAGTACTTCTTGACGTCGGACCAGTGGTAGTAGGGGTAGCAGTCTGTCTTGACGGGAACGGAAGTCTCGTTCTCGTTCATGAGGAACTTCACGAGGACGTCCTTTGACTTTGCCTTGCGGAAGAAGACCAACTGGATATTGGCACCCATGGGGATGAGGCGGAAGATGGAGAAATGCGTGTGGAGGTTCTCCATATCAGTGGTGGCGCCTGTAGCCTCCGGGAAGCCAAGCACATAGGCGAACGGCAACACCACGCTGTCGTGGCCGAAACGGAGGCGAAGGCCGCTGCCGCCGGATGCTATCATGGCGTCGGCCTGGTCCAGGAAATCCTTAAGGAGCGGATAGATGCGCAGCCAGCTCTTCTTTGAGCCGGGCATAAGACCCTCCCAAAGGCACCAGCTGGCGTTGTAGGCGCGGAAGCCGTCAATCATACCCTCCTCGCCGAAAAGGTCCGTGAAGTCCAGTTTCAGCTCCGGAAGGCAGTACATGTCGGCCGCCACGTTGTAAAGGTCGTCCGCAAAAGTATATTGGTCGATGAACCCCTTGGCCTTCTCCGGCTCCGTGAACAGGGCCTTCATCTGGGGCTCCCCGCTGAGCATCTTCTGCTTGAACTTCTTTAGTTTGCGGTACAGCGCATCAGCTTCCGGAGCGTCAGGGACAGGAACGCTCTTGACCGATTTCACAATGAGCTGGTCTGCGTCGGATGCGGACATGGCTATCTCCAGCGACGGGTTCAGTTCCCTGAGCTCCCCGCAGAAGTTCTCCATGCTGCGGATCACCCGGCGGGAACTGGACGATATTGCACTCACCTGCAGCGGCTGGCAAAGGAGGCCGGAATAATTGTCATACATCCTCTTGGCGATGGCCTTGTGCTGCCTGGCGCCAAGTTCCGTAAGGAGGCCTGCGTTGCCTTTTGCATCGGCCTCTGCCACCAGAAGGCGGAGGCGTACCTGCTTGCCGTATTCGGTGAGGATTCCCAGTGTGAGGGCGGAATCCAGCTGCGTGCGCAGGCGGCGGTAGTGTTTGTCCGATGTCATGTAGCGCGAGCCGTGACGGCCGTAATGGCTGATGTAGAACGGTTCGTATCCCTTTGGCGCCGGCGTCAGGTGGCCGGTAGGAAGCGGATATTTGGCATAATTACCGGTTGCAAGCTCCATATGGGAGAGAAGCTCCTCCCTGGACGTCTGCGCCGCTGCCGCAACGCCCAGCAGCATGCACAAGAAGAAAACAGTGACTTTTTTCATTATTTGAATGCTTTAATTCTGACCAAATACGGCCCGAAACGACACATATCAAAGATAGCTATTTTATTTTTATCGATAACAAAAAAACATCCCATGGTCGCCATCCTTAAATACAACCCCAAAAGATGGACGCGGAGCCCGTTTCTGGGCCTCGCGTCCTTAAAATACAGATTCCTTTTTAGGATGATGGTTATAGATTACTCAACGCAGCAGCGGACAGAGTATCCATAACTCTTGTTTACAGAGGAAGTCTTATGCTTAAGTGCCGAACTCTCAATGTAAAGTCGCCTGGCATAAGCGGCAATATGGCCATGTCCATATTCATTAACCCAGCTGTCTGAATGAGCGTTCCAAATACCAGTTCTGAAAGATGTCTTCATACTGCCACCATCAAGCCAACCAATTGCAGGGAACACTGTAGCAGGGTTTCCAAGAGTAAACCAATAGTGCGCCTCGTCATATGACCAACCTTCCTGAGTTGTAATATCGCTAGCCCAAAGAGCCTTTCCGGAATCCCTCTTCGGAACTCGGTATCCAGGAGGGCAAGGATCGTAAATGGTCTTGGAACCAGAATCTCCCCAGTACTCCGCATCAGAAGTTGAGCACCAGTCAGGATTCTCCAGAGTACTGCCATTATAATAACCACGGGCAAAGATGGTTGGATTCTGGATGGACTCTGCCAAAGATATCTGAACTTTTTCTGCGGTGCGTTCTACACCAGAAACCTTGGCCTTAGACGGATAATCGCCCTCTATTATTTCGCGTGGTGCCACAAAAGGATCCTTACGGCCCCACTGGTACAGCAGACCGACAGAGGTGATGTCTATAGCTTCTGTAGGACTGGCCACCGCATCAATAAGAGCGCCCAGGTTACGGCTCATCATTGCCGTGGTGTGGATTCCATAGTCTTCCGTTGCAATTGTAGTTGCGGGAACCCAGATATGCCAGCTCCAAAGAATGTTTCCACCTGCATCCTTTGCTGCAATAACGGCGTTGCCGGCGTGAAGCGTTGCGGGCATCTTGAAATAGACGAAACCATCTTTGTAGTCCACCTTATCTACCACAGAGTGTTCTGTTACGGTCTCTGCATTATTCCATGTTTCCCAAAGAACCACGACAGCATCAACAGCCCCAACAGAGGTTCCTTCAGAAGATCCTTTTACATAAGAATTACCCTTGACTGCGCGGAATTTAAACACTTTTTCCTCGTTATCTGCATCACTGGCGTCAACAACATAACAGTTAGCAGATACGTCTTCACTCTTATCTACGGCCGTTGCTTTTTCTGCAGCGGGAATAGCCTCAACCGTATGAATTGCTACGGCGGGGATTGTTCCCAAATCAATAAAGTGCCCAGGTTCTATCGAGGCGATTCCTGCGGTGGAAGTTACATAACCTTTAACAATGCCATTCTTGACAAACTGAATTGTAAACCCCTTTTTCAGAGAAACAACTTCGCTCTCATTCTCGCCTCCTGCAGGCATGTGATGCTGAGGAATGTAAATATAATTGTACGTCTCGCCATCACCATTCAAAGGGCCGGATATTGTAGTTAAATCTCCAAGAGTACCATAAGTCGCTGTACCATATTTCATAATATACTTTGGCTCACTGGCATTCATGTTATAAACGTATCTGGTGTACCCGACAACCTCTCCGTTGTTGCCAAGGAAGTTGTATGAATCGTAATCCCCCGACACCTTAAATACTATAGCAGCATTTAAATTGAAAAGCGTTGCGGATGAGAGGTCATCTGCAATATAACCGCCAAGAAGAAGCTGGTTAGTGTTGCTGAAGGCTCCGCGTCCATCGCTTGACCACTGTGAATAATAGCTCCAATCATCAGCAGGATAGGCTATGCTATAATGATGAGGAGAGCAATAATACGAAGAACCTATCGCAGAAACATCAACGGCAATATTTGCAACTGTCGGGTCAACAATATCTTCCGGCTGAATTGTATATGTGACATAATTTGTAGGGTTCACCATATCGATAGGCCGGCCATATATAACGACCTTATCGCCCGCAACCCACTGCGTTGCACCTGTTGCGGGGTTCATAGTCACCTTTGTTCCGTTTGCGGACTCCATTGCCGGGAAGGGAACGGAAATATTAATGATCTCCGGCTGTATTGTTTCAACCTGTTCAACGGGTTCAACAACCTCGTCATTAATAACTTCTACTTTATTTTCGCACGAAAGTGCACACACTGCCGCACATGAAGCAAGCAGGAACAACTTGTTAAACTTTGTCATAGCGTGTCCTCCTAACCCCAAACGGGCGTATAATCATCCTTAGTATAACCGGGGACTCCTGCGCCTCCGTTAAGGCTTTCGCAGAAATTCACCTCCACAGCCACAGGCAATACCTCTGTCTGGGGGGATTTGTAGATTTCTTTTGTTTTCATTTAGTTGGTATTTAGTATAATTATTAACAGGTTAGCAGCCACCACCTACGGTGCAACGGGGACAAAAATAAACATAATGAAACTAAATAACACCATTTCGGAACGGCTCCAGGGTAAAAAAAACATTCCGAAACATTTCGTTATTCTATTATTCGCCGTCTACAGGTTGGTAAACTCAACCTTGTGCAGCCATGAGGGGTTGCCGCTGTCGCAGTCGTCGCCTATCCAGATGCAGTTGTTCTTGTGGTCTACACAGACGGCTTCCGGATTCCAGTTGGCGAAATTGGCAAGGGAATACGTTGCCAGCAGCTTGCTGCCGTCGCCGGTGAACAGGTAAAGCGTGAACGGCAGGTACTGAGGTTTGTCCTTGTTGGAGTTGGAGTCAAGCACCCAGAGATAGTCGCTCACAGGGTCGTAACAAAGGTCGCCGACCTCGGATATGGTGGACGTGACGTCGCGGAGGCTCTTCTTCCAGAGCTGCGTGCCGTCAAGCTTGTACTCGAACAGGCGGGCGCCAGTCTGCGTACCGAAGTACAGGTTGCCCTTGTGCCAGGCAATGCCCTCGCAGCCGGAGTTGCCCATGTCCTCAACGCCTTCCACCTTGATGGTGAAGTTGTCGTCCTTCCCGTTGTAGCCGGGAGCGGGGACGCGGTAAACCGACTTGGAACTGCTCTCGAGGCCGATATAAAGGTCGCCGGTGGCGGGATCCATGGTAAGGCCCTCAAAGTCCGCCTCACGGTACCACTGCTTCACGAAAGTGCCGTCGAAATTAATCCTGTACAGGGTTCCCTTGTCGTGCACGCCCCAGAGGAAGTCTCCGTCCTTGGACAGGCACAGGCCGGAAAGCTCCTGGACCATGTCGCCGCCGCTCTTGCCCAGGACATACTTGGTATACTTGCCCATCACAGGCAGTTCCTTCGGCTTCTGGTCCTTGTACTCATCCGGGCGCTCATACCTTCCGGGAGAGTCCGGGGCACCGTCCATTGCGTGCTTTACTGCGTGACGGAGCGTACCCTCATCATTGTCGTGGCGGTATTCCCAAATCATCACGCCAAGCATATTGCGGCTCTTTGCGTATTCCACCTTGGCGTTGATGGACTCTATGTCCTCGTAGCTGGCGTACATACGGCCCAGGGCGTCGCCCAGGTACGGGACCTTGGCAACATCGTCCCAAATGCGGTAGTTGACGCCCTTGACGTCCATGCCGTCGCAGGTACCCTTGAAGAAGATGTCCTCCAGCTTGCTGTAGTCTACGCTGGAAGGGTAGCGGTTGCCCACGGACTGCTTGTAGCCGTCGCCGTGGCCGTAGAAGGCCAGGCCGAAGTTCATCATCTGGTAAGGGATGCCCTGCTTGCCGTGGAAAATATCGTCCACAGCCTCAGAGGCGCAGCGGTCCTTGCAGATGGCGCTGCGGTACAGCGGAGAGTTATGGTACGGAGGATTGCCCTCGTCGTACGTCATCACGTTGATATAATCGATGTAAGGCAGCACGCCGTAGTTGTCCGTATACTTGCCGCTGTCGGAGGCGGCATAGGAAAGGATCTTGTCCGGCATGGCCTCACGCATCTCCTTGAAAAGGGTGACGAAGTTCTCATAGTCGGCCGGAGAGGCTCCGTTCACGTGATCCCCGTCCTTGGCGGCGTAGGTGGGATACTCCCAGTCAATGTCGAAGCCGTCCACTCCGTACTGCTCACAGATGGCTACACAATCGTCTATGAACGCCTTGCGCTTTGCGGCGTCACGGGCCATCTGGGACCAGCCGTCGGCATTCTTACCCCAACCGCCCATCTGGAGCTTTACCTTGAGCTCCGGGTAGTCCGCCTTGTAGGCCACGAGCTTCTGCACCAGGGCTATGGATGCAGCCGGAATGTCGATTCCCGTGCCGTTGTCCTTATCCTTGAAACGAACATGTCCCACGTTGATGTGGGTGAAGTTCCTGGCTTCCTCAAGCGAAGGGAATACGCTGGTTTTGGTATACTCCGTATAATAAATCTCGATTATGGGAGTTATGCCGATACGCGCAAGACGCTCCGGATTGTTGACTATGGCGTTCATGGGGTCGTCCGGATTATCAGGATTTACGGGACCCGGGCTATCCGGATTGAACGGATCGCCTTCAGGAATTGTTCCCGCAGTGGGTTTGGTTCCGGGAGAGGGTACGGTCATTCCCATCACCGTTTCCCCAGTGCATGAGCACAGCGCCATGGCTGCGCTAAGGAACGTAACCAGTATAAGAGTCATAAGCTTAGAAGTTTTCATTTCCATGCTGTTTTAATGTTTAATGGTACCCAGGGTCCGGGTCGGCGGGCCCTGGATAAAAAACACTATTCTGCTGCGGTCACAACACAACGGACAGAAGATGCACGAGACTTGCCGGCAGTGCTCAGCTTGTGGGCGTTACCGCCGGAAGTGGCCTCACGGACGTTCATGCCGTATGCAGCCTTGTCGTCGCTCTTGTGAGCGGTCCAGTACAGGACGCGGAGGCCGTTCTTGGCCACGCCGCCTGCAGGATCATAATCGTCACAATAACCGGCAAACGGGAACACCGCAACGGGATCACCCATCATGAAGATGTGGTTGTCCTTGCTCTCGGCCCAACCGGCAACTGCAGTGAAGTCACCGCTGTGCAGAGGCTGGTCAGAGAGTCTTGCGGGAACGCGGTATCCGGGAGGGCAGGGATCGTACATGGTCTTTGACTCGTCTACCCACAGGGCGTTGTCTGCGGGGGTAATCCAGTCGCCATTGTTGGCACGGCCCATGAGGAGAGGATTCTGGATGGACTGCTCCAGAGTTATCTTGCAGGCCTCGGTTGCGCCGTCACCGGAAAGCTGTGAAGGTGCGGGTCCGGTAGTGGTTGCAAAACTGCTTCCGGATGTTGCCTTGGGTCCCGGGAACGGGTCCTTACGGCCCCACTGGTAGAAGAAGCCGTAGGACTCTACGGGAGCTTCAGCATCGGCGGGAGCTGCTACCAGGGCACCCAGGTTGCGGTCCATCATGGGAACGCTGTAGATGCCATGGGTGTTGGTTGTGATTTCCGTTGCAGGAATCCAGATGTGCCAGCTCCAGAGAATGACGTCATTGGCGTCCTTGGCGGCGATGACTGCGTTACCGGGCTTCAGGGTCTCCGGAGTAGAGAAGTTGATGAAACCATCGGCAAAGGAGACTGCAGCTATGACGCTGTTCACGGTCACTTCTTCTGCATTGTTGTAGGTTTCCCAGTAGAGCTCCGCCTTTGCAACTGCACCCACGGATTCCGTTGAATTACCCTTGACGGGTGCAAACTTGTAGTCGCCTGGAGCGGTCACGATGTAGCTGTTTGCGGTTTCCTTCTTACCAAGATCCTTAGGGCCGGGGATAATCTTGTCCTGGGCGATGGTGATGGTCTGGATGACGGTGTCCGTACCCTTCTTGACGATGTTAACCGTGCCTTCACGGAGGGCGCCGGTCTCGTTGTTGGCAAGGGCCAGGGTAATTACATAGGCCTGTGCCTTGACGCTCACGAGGGTAATCCATTCGGCCTGGGGCTTCACGTCGAATTCCACGTTGGAGACTACGTTTGCCTCAACAATGGCGTCTTCGCCCTCGGCCATATAGTCTACGGTGCCGCTGTAGGGAGTGTCGATAACCTCGATGCCCTCTGCCTCGACGGTGAGGTTCACCAGGGAAGTAAGACCCACCTTGGAATCTGCATAGGCCATTAGTACCGCCGATGCCTTCATGGTGACGGCAGCCCCCACCATCTTCTCCGCCTCCACCTTCACGGTGAACTGCTTGGGGTTGTAGCCGGCCACGCCGACGACGGTGCCGGAGGTCTTAGCGCTCACACTGTAGGGAATCTCGATGGGGTCAAGCGTGGAGAAGGTGTACTCGGTAGTCTCGATATTCAGCTTGAAGGCCTCTGCGAAGGGGATGTTGACCTTGGTATTGTCGCTGAGGGTGAGGACGACCTTGTCCTGCTCTACCTTGATGTCGGTGAAAATACCGTCCACAAGCGTAGCTCCTTCGTTCTGGACCTGACCAAGGACTACGGGATCGGAGCCGTCGATGGAAACAAGGAGGTTGCCGTCCTCGTCAATGGTGAAGACGGGGGTCTGGTAGACCGGTACTTCCTTGCCGTCAATCTTGATGGCGACGCCGTCGATGGCCCATACGAGGTCTCCGGATCCGCTCTTGATAACACCCAGCACAGGTGCGGTATAATCGGCCTTGGGGCTGATTTCGAAGTACTTGACGTCACCGTTGGTATAAGTGACGGTTATGCCGATAGTCTTGCCCGTATCGGGGTCTGCGTACTCCTGGACCTTGGCCACGAACACGCCCTCACCGATGGCGGACTGCAGGCTCATGATGTTGCCTTCCAGCTCATTGAGCCTGGTCTCTACGGCATCCAGGCGGGCTTTGATGCCGGAGTCGTCATAATTGCTTGTGCAACCTGCCAGAAGCAGAACTGCAGCAACGCTTATCAATAACTTTTTCATAAGAGGTTATATTTTTAGTTTATATATTATTCCACTACACAGCGTACCGATCCAAGACGGGCCTTGGGGGCCGATCCGAATGTATATGCCTTGTCTGAACGGAGGTCTGCACCGCTTCCCCTTGCGCCAGAACCGCGGGATACCCAGTAAAGGGTACGCACGCCAACCTTGGCCATGCCGCCAACGGAGTAGTCGTCACGGTAACCCGCGATGGGGAATATGGCTGCTTCCGGTGAACCAAGCTTGAGCCATCCTGCCGCCACATTGACGCCCCAGCCGCCCTGGGTGGTGAGGTCGCTTGCCCAGAAGGGTGCGCTGCCTACGGGAGTGGGAACGCGGTATCCTGGAGGGCAGGGGTCGTACAGGGATTTCTCCGTCTCTGTCCACATGAGGTCGTTGGTTTCCAGCAGCCAGTCGCCGTTGTCGATGTGACCAAGGAGACGGGGGTACCGGATGGACTCTTCCAGGGTAATCTGGCCGGGAGCGACCTCGTCCAGAGCTCCGGTGTATGTGGCAAGGGTATTGCTGTTTGCCACGCCGGATGCCGTGAACGGGTCTTTACGGCCCCACTGGTACATAAGGCCATAGGAGTGAGGATCTATCGGAGTGTCGCTGTCAACGGTGGCAACGAGGGCGCCCAGATTGCGGTCCATGAGGTCTTCTCCGAAGACACCGCTGAAACTGCCGGTCTTGATGGCTGTTGCGGGTATCCAGATGTGCCAGCTCCAGAGAATCTCGCCGTCCATATTCATTACTGCAACGATGGCATTTCCGGGGTGCAGCTCGTCAGGCGTATGAATAATCACGTAGTCCTCCGCATAGTCCGCTGTTGCCACAACGCTGCCGGGAGTGACCTCGGAGACATCGTTCCAGGTCTCCCAAATGACCTCTGCGCTGTAAGGCTCCTCCAGGAAGGCTATGGAATTATTGCCTTGTACTGCCTTGAACTTATAGCCACCGGGCGCGGTTACGATGTAGCTGTTGGCGTTGCCGTTGGTATCAAGATCCATGATGTCTGCAGCAAACGGGTTCACGTAGTCGTGAAGTTCTGCAGTGACATCGCCAATCTCCGTTACGGCGCCACGAGCTATCTCAACGGGGTCCGTGTGTTTGTAAATCTTTACATAGTCTCCACCCTTCTTGAGCTTTAGAGTGAAGCCTGCGCTGAACTCTGTACCGTCAGGAAGGAAAATCCTGATGTCCGAGCCGCTCATGGGGCTTTCTATCTGCAGTACGGGATTACCTTTGTACTGGGAATAAATCTGTTCCTGGTCGGTGATTTTCACCTGCAGGAACTCGTATCCCAGGGCTTCCTTCTTGGGCGTGGAGAGGAGGTATCCTTCATAGTCCCCGTCCACGGAAATGGACAGGACTCCCGTGATGTTCTGGAACTGGAAGGTGTCTCCGCTGTTGCAGGCAGCCATGAGCTGCTCGTTGGTGGTGGAGAACTTGCTGTAGAAGAAGCAGTGCGTAAGATTGTCCACGGCCGATGCGGGATAGGAGGCGTAGAGGCTGCTGGTGCAGTCGTCCCTCTTGTAGGGCCTTAGGCCGTCCACCTTCCTGGTGGCCGTCTTGCCGCTGATGTCTCCCGCCTCAAGGGTTACGGTGACCTGGTCCTCGGCGTACTCTCCGTGGATTACAATCTGGTCTCCGGCCACCCATGCGGTCTTGGCGCCGTCGTCCGGAAGGACGAAGGTCAGGGTACGGGTTTCGGGTGCCGGCTTCTCTTTCTTGGGATTAACGGGATCAACAGGATCCACGGGGTCCTTCCCGCCGCAGGCGGCAAGGACGGACAAAGCGCTGCAAAGAATTGCTATTCTGTAAATTGCTTTCATAACCTGTCTCTTTTATTCGTCCCAAACCATAGGTGCGGTGTACTCGTACCATTCAAGTATGGCGCTGCCAGCGGTATCGCAACCGATATACATGTTGATGGAGGCGCCGAAGTATACTGAACGGAGCAAGTCGGAAGCAGTGTCGAAGGTGCCTGCAACGTTTCCGTTCACAAGGTAGGTCACGTGGCAGTAATCCACATCGCTGTCACCGAAGGTACCGGTCTTGCCGTTGTTCTCGAACTTGTATGTGAATTCTACGGGAGCTGTCCAGTCTACTTCAGTGTAACCGCTGAGGCTTGGCTTGTTGCCGTCACCTGCAGCATTGAAGTCAAAGCTCACCTTGCCGTCGGAAGGACGGATATCGGCCTTGAGCTCCGCGCTTTCACCGAAGCAGAACCAATGGCGGACACGAGGGCCACCATTCTCCGGATCCGGAGTGAGGGCGCTCCAGCGGAAGGTGTAGGTGCCGAACGGCATGCTGCGGTTCAGACGAGCCTTTGCCACGAAGGACAGGCCCACATCTTTGATATAGGTAGGAGTGTTGGCCCAGTCGGACTTCCAGTTGGACATTTCGTCGGCATTCATCATTACCCTCACGGGCTCAATCTTGTATGCCTGCTTGACGGTGACCGTCTTCTCTGCCTGGTAGTCGCCTTCGTTTTCCACGACGTTCTTGATAACGACTTTGGCCTGACGTACGCCATCCTCGTCGTTCTGGGTGAAGACGATGTGGACGGTTCCGTTGCCGTCGCCGGAAGCGTTCTCAAGGGTGAACCAGTTGTCAGCCTCGGACTCCTTGGCTGCAGTCCACTTGGTATTGGAAACAATGTCGATGTCGGCGGAAGCCTGGTCGTAGCCGGCGCGGATCTCCAGGGTGGCGGGATCCAGCTGGACACCGTCCTGGGTGAACTTTACCTTGTACATAGCCACGTTGTGGCGGTCGTAGATGGTAACTTCCGCATAGCGTTTTTCCGTGGAATTGTCAACTGCCGACACGGTAATTGTGCCGTCGCTGTTGCCCGTGGCGCCGTCGGCGATGGAAACCCAGTCGCCGTCCGTGACCTTGGAGCTCCAGTTCTGGTTGGAGTTGACGTGGATGGTGTAGTCTCCGCCGGCCTTGATTACCTCCTGGTCAAGGTCTTCCTCCGGAATGGTGAGGAAGGCGATGCCCTTCTGGTGGACGCTGATAACCTTGCCAATCCAATAATCGCTGCCGATGGTTATCTTGTCGTCACGGTCGTCGAGAGAGGTATTGTCGTAGTACTGTACACGGACGGTGGTGATGGGCGCATGGCCGATTCTCACGGAATCGATGGGCGCACCTTCACCCTCTTCCTGGCTTATTATGCACCAGTCCGGATGCTCGCTGGCAATGTACCAGGGGTCGGAGGAGGAGACCAGGATGGTGAAGCTCTGCGCATCGGTAGCGGCCAGGTCGTAATTGTCCAGGGCCCTGTAGCGCAGGTCTACCACCTTCGTGTTCTCCTGCCCCGGCTTCTCCTGGCAGGCGGAAATGACCGCCAGGAGAGCTGCGGAGGCGCAGAGTATGTGAAGTATCTTTTTCATCGCGTATGGGAATGATTACTCATAATTCTCGGCGTTGACCGTGAGGTCGCAGCTCTTGATTACATACCAACTGCCGTCGGTGGTTGCGCCGTAGAATCCAAAGGCGTAGCTTACTGTTCCGGCATCATAATAGAAGGGATTAGCGCCTGTATGGCTCTTCTTTTCCGTTCCGTCTACCTGGAAGAACATGTCCAGGGTAGCCTTGTCAGCCTCGTTCGGTTTCATGCCATAAGTATAGGTGGTCATGGCATTCAGTTCGTCTTTGGTGATGGTGTAGCTACTGCTCTTGTACGCGCTGGTGGCACCGGCATCGGCCATGTTGCCGTCCGTGCGGATGCGGGTGTTGCCGCCAAGGGAAAGCTGGTTGTACAGGTTCACGTTGCCAAGCTTGCCCCAGACCCAGAGCTGTCCTGCGTCTCCGAATGCCTTCTCGCCCATGGTAAGAGTGAGAGAGATGCAGCGAAGTCCGTCCTTGAAGGTCACCTTGGAGCCGTTGGCGCCGGTGAGTTTCACGGAACCGTCGTCCTGAATCTCGCAGCCGCTGAACTCGAAGTTCACGTCCTGGGTGAGCTCAAGCTGGGCCTCCGCACCGCCGGTGCCGGAAATCTTTACCGTGCCGGTCTTGGCCTTGAAGATGTTGTTGAAAGGAGCCGTTACCTTGAAGTGGGTGGCGTCCACCTTCTCGACGGTCCAGCCTGCGGTCTCGGTGGAGGGTTCCCAGGCAATTGAGGAGTTGACCTCCAGGGTCATCTCGCCGCCAAGGCGGGGCAGTTCTGCGGAAGCGGGAGCAACTATCTCGAAGGTGAATCCCAGCTGGGATACCTCGAAGGTCTTGTCCACGCCGCCTGCCGATACGGTTACCACGGCCTTGCGGAGGGCGCCGTCGTTGGCGGCTGCCGTTGCGGTGATGGTCTTGGTGGAGCCGTCGCCGGTGCCGGATGTGGCATCAAAAGTGAGCCAGCCCTTGTCGGAACTTACTTCCCAGGGAAGGTCTGTCTTGATGGTGAAGGTCTTGGCTCCGCCAGCGGATGCAAAGGTTTCGGAGAGTTCGGTCACGTTGAAGGTGCCTTTCTGAGTGACATCGAAGCTTTCTTCCTGGTCACCTGCGGTAACGGTAACGGTGGCGGTACGCTCAATCACGTTACTTGCCGCTGCAGTGGCGATGATGGTGATGGTGCGGCCTTCCGGATCCGGCTCGCCATTTTCACGGTTGAAGGTGAGCCAGCCCTCGCTGGAGCGGACCGCCCAGGACTGGTTGGTCTGGATGGTGAAGCTGAGCGGGCCTCCGGCGGCGGAGTAGTCACTTACCATCGGCGTAATGAACAGTTTGCCTGCACGCGCCTGCTTGATGGTGATTATCCTGCCGTTGGCGATATTGTCTCCGCGGAGAGTGAGCGTTGCGCTGCGGTCAGCGGTTCCGGTATTCTCCTTTGCGGTTACCACCACGTCGGTGATGAGGGCGCTGCTGGAGCTGGAAGAAGGAGTGACGTTGAGCCAGTCGGCACCGCTGGAAAGGGTGATTGTCCAGGGCGTGTTGGAGCTCACGTTGAAAGTGATGCTGCCCGGATTCTGGGCCGGGAGGTTGTAGGTGTCCACGGCGCTGCACTCCATGCGGATGGATGCAGCCGCCTTCTCGGGGGTCATCTGCGTGTCTATCTCGTACATCTGGCAAGCCACTGTACCGAGCATAGCCAAACCGGCAAAGATTTTTGTAAGGGTTTTCATATGGCTTTTGTTATTATTCATAGGTTAGACTACCATCCGGTATTTTGAGTGAGGTTGGGATTGTTGAATGTCTCTGCCTGGGGGATGGGATACAGGTTCATCTTCTCCGACCAGGTGCGGGTCTCCACCACCTTCCTGCTGTAGGAAAGGGCGGCGCCGCTCTTTACGATTTCCACGCCGTCCAGTTGGCCCATCACGCTTTGGGCGATGTTCCAGCGGCGGATATCCCAGAATCGGTGGTCTTCGAATGCGAATTCAACTCTCCACTCGCGGCGGACCGCATCCCTGAAGGCAGAGGTCGAAGTTGCCGTGACATCGGGCATTCCGGCGTTGGCGCGGACCTGGTTCAGGGCGTCGATGGCACTGAGTCCGAGGGAAGCGTCCGAAGGGCTTCCAAGGGCCTCGTTGGCTGCCTCGGCAAAGGAGAGGAGGGCCTCAGCATAGCGGTAAACAATCCACTGGTGCTTGTTGGTCACCGTGTTTTCAGGAGTGAAGCTTGTGCTCTCCTGAATGTAACGGCGCAGGTAGTAACCGGTAGCGGTACCCAGCTCCGTGCGGGTTGCGGAATAATCCTTGCCGCCCACGAAGGTCTCTATTGTGGAACCCTTGAAAGCCATACCGTTGGCAAGGACCGCACGCTGGAAGCGGGGATCGCGGCCGTCGTAGGGCTTGGTCACGTCAAATGCGGGATCGGAGGTCTGCCAGCCGTTTGCGCCCAGAGTGATGTCGTAGCCGCCCAGGGTCTGGAAGGCATCCACCAGCTGCTGGCTGGGATAGGTGCCGGCCATAAAGGTGCGCACGCCCTCGGTGAAGCGTACGGGGAAGTTGTACCCCTCGAAGCTCTGGCTCTCACTGCGCGCGATAGCCATAATCACTTCCGGAGAGAGGTAGTTGTTGGCCTTCTCCGCAGCGTCCAGCTTGTAGACGTTGAGGTCGATGATTTCCTTGGCTGCAGCTGCCGCCTTCTGCCATTTGGCCTTGTCGCCGGAAGGATTATGGAGAGGAGAGGCAGCATAGAGGAGTGCCTTGGCCTTGACAGCCAGAGCGAATCCCTTTGTTACACGGCCAATCTCATCATCCAGCATTCCCACGTAGGTGTTGGGAAGGTAGGGAGCCGACTCGTCGCATTCCTTGACGATGAAGTCGATGACCTCGTCGAAAGGAGTCTTGGAGATGGCGTTGGCTTCCTCGGCAGTGAGCATAGTCAGAGGCATTGCGATGTCGCCGTAGCGGCGGGCAAGCTCGAAGAAGAAGTATGCGCGGAGGACCTTGGCCTCGTAGGGATACACGTTCAGGTGCTCCCACCACTTCTTGTACTTGCTCTCGTACTGGTACATAGACAGGTCGAAGGTGGCCTGGAGGACACCGTTCTCGTCCGCCTGCCAGTGAGTGAGGAACTCGTTGGCGCTGCGGATGCCGTAGTAGAGGCTCCACTTGTCGTCAACGGTCTGTATGGGAGTCCAGTTGCCGTTGGTGAAACGCTGCACGGAGGCATCGGGGTCTGCGTATTCCGCATCGTCCGAGCCGCAGTCGCGGAGGGCGCTGGACACATCGGCAATATCCTTGTTGGGCATATAGCCGTAGATGTTGGTGAGCATCTTCTGGATATTGCTGTAGGTCTTATACATATCATCCCGGGAGTACTGGCTGGAGGACTCGTCGAAGTCCAGAACAGAGCAGGAGGCTGCCAGAATGAAAGCACTTAAGATGTAATAAAGCTTTTTCATATCTCGTATCCCGGTTTAGAAGTTAAACTTGACTCCAACCCAATAGGTGCGGGTAGAAGGATAATACGCTCCAAGCTGTTCAGGATCGGCAAAATGGATGTTGTCCAGGCTGAACAGGTTGGTGGCGGTGATGGACACCGTGGCGTCGCAGGCTTTCATCACGTCCTTTGGAATGGTGTAGGACAGGCCCAGGTTCCTGAGCTTGATGAATGAGCCGTCGCGGTACCACAGCGAGTTGCTGCGGTAGTTATTGTTGTTCTCCTGCGTGGTGAGGCGGGGCATTGTTGCGTAGGCCTCACGTCCGGGAGCCCAGGTGATTTCCCTGTCAAGGAAGGTCTGGGAGATGGTTCCGTTGTTCACCAGAGGCTGGTACAGCGGGGAATCCAGGAGGCTCACGGTAACACCGGTCACGCCCTGGAAGTCCGCGTACATCCTGAAGTTCTTATAGTCCGCGTGGAGGCCGAAACCGAACTGCAGGAGCGGGGTGGAACTACCGAACATCTTCACAACGTCCTGGCTGTCAACAATGCCGTCACCATTCTGGTCACGGTACTTGAGGTCGCCGGGACGGACCTCGCCGAAGGTCTGCTGGGGGCTGTTGTTGATTTCCATCTGGCTCTGGAAGATGCCGATGACCTCAAGGCCGTATTTCTGGCCAACGGGGTTGCCCTTGCGGTAGAGGTAATCGTACATCTGGTAGGCCTGGCCGTCGTTGATGACCTTGGTGAACAGCCAGCCGCCGTTTGCGTAGGCGCCGTAGCTGAAGTCGCCAAGCTTGTCGTCCCAGGTGAGGGCCAGGTCGAAGCCCTTGTAGCTCTCCTCACCGAGGCTCTGGTCGTTGACGCCGATGCCGATGACGCCCGAGATGTTGGACGGGCTGATGAGGATGTTGCTGCGGTGCTCGTAGAAAGCGTCCAGGTTGAGGGCCAGGCGGTTCTGGAAGTACTTCACTTCCGTGCCCAGGGTGACCTTGGAGGAGAGTTCCGGAGCAAGGGTAACTGCAGGCATATCGCCTTCCTTGCGGCCGCTGTAGCTGGTTCCGCCGTTGCCGCCGAAGTAGTAGCTGTTACCGCTCACGTAGTTCTCCCTCCAGAGCTCGTGCTCAAGGTCTCCGTCCGATCCGGACTTGCCGGCCGAGGCGTATGCCTTGATGTAAGGCTCGCTCTCGCGGATGATGGCGGCAACGCTCACTGCGGGATACCAGTGGAAGCGCTTGCCCTTGGGCATATAGGCACTACCGGAATAGTTGAGAACTGCGTCAACGAAGTAGCGTTTATCGTAGTTCCAGCTTGCGGTGCCAAGGATTTCCTGAGTCTTGGAGGAACTGTTCTGTCCGCTGTAGATCCAGGAGCGCTGCCTGTAGGCGGCGTGGGTCTCAAAGTGGTTCTTTCCGAATTCGCGTTCCCAGTTCAGGCGTCCCTGGACCTCGAATTTCATCTGCAGCTTGCTGAACCAGTGGCTGAATTCCACAATCTTGGAATTGGTGCCGTAGTACATCTGCTGGCTCAGGATGTAGCTCTGGTCTCCGGAAGTTGCAAGGGTGTTCACAAGCTCGGAGTATGCGTACTCCTTGGTGGCGTCCTCGGACAGGCGGCCGATGTAGTCGAAGCCAACCTGGACGTCTGCGGTGAGACCGGGGGTGATGGAAGAGAGTTCCTGACTCAGGAGCATATCGGCCAGCACCTTGGTCTGAGAATACTGCTTCTGGCCGCTCTCCTGCATCTGGGCAACCGGGTTCACGGCGCCGTAGATGGAGGAGCCGCCGTAAATGCCGTCGGCCTGCTTCACAGGGAAGGCGGCTGCGGGAAGGCCGTACAGGGTCTTTTCAATGCGGCTGTCGTAATTGCCTTTGTTGAACTCTCCCAGACGGGCCATCACGCCCACCTTCATAGAGGTGGTTTCCGTGATGTTTACGTCAACGTTTGCCCTGATTCCCAGGCGGTTGTCATAGTGATTGGCGTTGTAGCGGTCATCGGCCGTGGCCTTCTTGTAGAGGAAGTCCTCCTTGAGGTAGTCCACTACGGTGAAGTAACGGAAGTTGCGGTTGCCGCCCTCAAAGGTGAACTGGGCACGATGGTTGTCACCGTGGTCACGGAAGACCTCGTTCCACCAGTCCACATTGGGGTATGCATACGGATACTGTCCGCTGTAGAGGGCCAGTAGCTCGGCGTCGTTGTACTTGGCCGGGAGGCCGTCCAGGAAACGGGCCTCGTTCACCATAAAGCCATAGGTATAGGCGTCGGCGAATTCCGGTTCGCGGTACATCTTTGCCAGACCGTACTGGTACTTGGCGCTGACTTTCAGAGGGGAATCCTTGCCTCGCCTTGTAGTAATCATCACTACGCCGTTACCGCCCTTTACGCCGTAGAGCGCGGCGGCGGCAGCGTCCTTGAGGATGCTTACGTTGTCTATCTCCAGGCCGGTGAGGTCGTCCAGCTCGCGGGGGAGACCGTCAACCAGTACCAGCGGGCTGTGGCCGTGCATACGCAGGCTGAGCTTTAGCTTGGACTGGTTGGAGTCATACACGCTGGAGCCGTTCCTGACCAGAAGGCCGGAAAGCTGCCCGTAAAGGGCATTGGCGATATCCACTTCGGGGCTCTTTTCAAAGAGGTTGCTGCCGGCCGTCTGGTTCACGTTGGCCTGGAAGTGGTAAGCGTTGCCCAAAGAAATGGAGTCAAGCTTGGACACTTCCTGCGCGAAAGCCGTGGTTCCGGCAAGGAGAAGCGGAAGAATGATATATGTTAACAGTCTTTTCATCTTCGGGTACATTTTTTAGATTACCAACCCGGATTCTGAGTCATACCGTAGTTCTTGTTGATCTCCACGGCAGGGATGGGTGCAAAAAACCACTTGGTATCCCAGTCGGTATACCACTTGCGGTCCGGATAGGCAAGCTTCACTGCAGGCAGGCCCCTGGAAGGGTCACCGTAAGTGAAGGAAGTGGGTTCCTTCTGGGTGTTGCCTATGTTGGTGAGGCCGTGCAGAGGTGTGGTGAAGGCCTCGGTAAGGCCCCAGCGCACCATATCAAACCAGCGCACTTCCTCAAAGCCGAATTCCAGTTCGCGCTCAAGGATGAGGGCGTCACGGAACTGCTCCTTGGTGAGTCCTTCCGGCAGGCCGGGCAGGCCAACGCGGGCACGCACTGCGTTAACCCAGGTGTAGGCTTTGTCCGAGGGACCGCCATCGGCCTCATTGTAGGCCTCAGCCGCATTCAGGAGCACTTCTGCGAAACGCATCATGCACCAGTGAGGCGGGTTGGCACGGTCGCCGTTCTGCTGGAGGACGTACTTCATCATAAGGAAACCGGGGCAGCCGTCGCCGTGGCCCTTTGCGTTGTCGTGGGCAGGACCTACGGTACCGCTCTTCCAGATGTCTCCGGGAACGCAGATGTTCTCATAGAGACGGGGGTCACGGGTCTCAGTGAAGGAGGAGTTACCCACCTTCAGGGTGCCGTTGGGATCCGGTTTGAAGAAAGGATACTCGGGCCAGTTGGCCTTGTTCTCCCAGTCGAAGTCTTCCGGGAAAGGATCTCCGTTAGCCCAGGTGAACTTGTTTACCCAGTCAAGCGTGGCGCCGGAACCGTAGTCGTCCTGGACGTCGATGTGCTTGTCGTGGTAGCTTGTGCTGTTGGACTTGCGGATGGAAATGATGCACTCCGAAGAGCCGCGGTCAAAATAACCGCTGCGGTAGGCCAGACGGTATGCACGCGGCGTAATCTGGCCGGTGATGGCATCCGGGGTGGCCTGTACCAGGGCATACCCGCCGTTGGAGAGCTGCTCCTTCATAAACTCGTCTGCAGCAGCCTTTGCAGCCTGCCAGCGGGCGGGGTCATAGTTGGTGTAGCAAGTATACTCGTCGGCCTTGGGATGCCAGAGCTTGTCCGAATTGAGTGTGGGCGAAGCGGCATAGCACAGGATGCGGAGTTTGAGGCCCAGGGCGGCTGCGCGAGTAAGGCGGCCGTCATCGGCGGCGGAAACCTTCCAGGGCAGATCCGGTGCAGCTTCGTCACAGAGTTTCACTATATAGTCGATGGTCTCCGCGAAGGTGTTGCGGCGGAATTCCATCTTTTCGTCGGTACGTATGGCATGGTCGATAATGGGGACGCCGCCAACGAAACGCACCATATTGGCATAACAGATGGCCATGACCATCTTGGCCTCGGCCTTCTTCTGCGCCAGGAGCGCGGGATCGGCGTTGGGGATGCGGTCTGCATTCTCCAGGAACAGCCATGCGTAACGGATGGCCTTGTAGTCCTGCTCGGAGCCGAAACGGTAGGTCTCGCCGCCTACTCCGTGGCCGGACATGTTGGAACTGAGGCCGCCGGTGTAATAAAGGTCGTTGGGGCCGTCACCCTCGGTATGCTTACCGCTGATGAAATGGTCCGTGATGGCCTCAAGGAAGTCAGAGCCCATCTTGCTGTCATCGCTGGTGACTATGCCGTAAGGGAGGTAGTAATATGCCTGCACAAGTACCTTGTCGGCATCCTTGATGGTAGCAAACAGGGTGTCGATGGTTGCACCGGAGGTTTCCGGGGCCTTTGACAGGCCTGCGTCGCCAAGCTTCATGCTTTCACATGCGACCAGTCCTGCCGCCATTATGGCGATAGCCAAGTATTTAACTGTATTCTTCATGGTCTGCTTGGTTTAGAAGGTTATGTTCAGTGCAAGGTTGTAGGTCTTCACCAGAGGATACTGGCCGTCGGAGTCGTCGGAACGGGCTTCCGGGTCCTGCAGCTTCATCTTGGAGAAGGTAAGGAGGTTGTAGCCCGTGAACATTACGCCAAGGGATCTGATGCCAATCTTGTCGAAGAACCTGTTCTTGGAGAATGTATAGCCGAAGCTGGCGCTCTTAAGACGCAGGTAGGAGGCGTCAACCGTCCACAGTGTAGAGTCCATGGAGTTCCATGGATAGTTTGTCTTGGTGAATCGCGGCAGGGTTCCGTCTTCGCGGCCGGGAGCCCAGTCGTTGTCGTCGGGAATCCAGCTGTTTTCTGCAAAGTAGGTAAGGAGGCCGCGGTGGCCGGAATTGGTGAAAGGAATACGGTAGTCCATGTTCCATACACGGTTGACATTGGTTGCTGCAACCCAGTTGAGGTTCAGGTTGAAGCCCTTGTAACCGAATTTCCAGTTGGAACCGAACACATATTCCGGACGGTCAGGATAACCGTCAATCATCATATCGTTACCGTCGATGATCATATCACCGTTGAGGTCTTTGTATTTACAGTCTCCGGGGTAGACGGTGGTATTGGGCTGAGGAAGGTCGGGGTTTAGGCGCTGTACACCGTTCTCGTCGATATAGAAGTCGCTCTTCTGATACAGGCGCTCGTACTGGTACAGCTTGTGACGGTTTGTGGGGCCGCCGGTTTCCGCCTGGTAGGGATATTCCGGTTCAACCTCGTCCATATCTATGATCTTGTTGCGGGCAAATGTGACATTGGCGCCGATATCATAGGTGAAGCTGCCGATGTGGTCCTTATAGCCAATCTCTATCTCATAACCGTGGTTGTCCACAACACCAAGGTTCATGTTGTTCGGCGTGAAGGCGATGACGCCCGGCAGGGACTTCGGGGAGATCAGGATACCGGTACGGTGCTCCTTGAAGATATCTCCGGAGAAGTGCAGCTTGTAGTTGAACATGTCCAGGTCAAGACCGATGTTTGACTTGACGGCGGTTTCCCAGGTGACGCCCTCGTTGCCGGGAGTGCCCATCTGGTAGCGCGGAACACCGTCGCTCTTGCCGGTGCCGAAGTAATACGCTCCGGCTTCGGTCCAGACGCCCTCCATATACATGAATCGGGCGCTGCTTCCCTTGTCGGAACCAACCTTACCGATGGATCCGCGGAGTTTGAGGAAGTCGATAGCCTTTGCGCTCTTCATAAACTTCTCTTCGCTGATGACCCAACCAAGGGAGATCGAAGGGAACAGGCCGTAACGGGTCTTGCCGGGGGCGAAGTTCTCGGAACCGTTGTAACCTGCGCTCACGTCAACCAGGTACTTGTCGGCATAGGCATAAGTGGCACGCCCGACAAATCCCACGTAACCTCTGGGCAGATATGCAAGTTCCTTGAGGGCGCTGTTGCTTGAATCCTGATAGGGATAGTAGTCGCGTGACTGGTTGTAAAGGAACAGGCCGCTCACGGCGTGCTTTCCGAACTTGCGGCTGTAGTCCAGGCTGGCTTCGAGGTACCAGCTCTTGTCGTCGGAGGTGGACTCGCTGTAGCTCAGGGTGGGCTCGCTGCCGGAAAGGACCAGGATATAGGAGCGGTCGAAGGCGGGGTCTGCCAGGCTGAGGCCGGAGTCGTTAGCCCAGGAGGTATACTCCACGGTCTGGTGGTAACCGCCGCTGCCGCTGTGCTTCTTTTTGATGGACATGGTGGTGTCGTAGCTGCCTTTCACCTTGAACTTGAGGCCCTTGGTGATGAAGTCCAGTTTCTGGGTGATGGTCATGTCCATACCAAGGGTGGTCTTGTACTTGTTCTGGTAACCGGTCCAGTAGTAGTATTCCCAACCATTCCACTTGGTAAGGGCGTCAGGCAGGGCCTGCGTGGAAACCACCGTGACGGGGAGGCCGTTCACCGTGCCCGGACTGGCAGTAGGATGTGACCACAGCATGGAGCGCATCCAGATGTTGTCCGCTCCGGCTATCGGCTCCTGGGTATTGCCTATCATACCGCTGATGTTGAACTTCATGTCCGTGGTTTCGGTGAGCTTGAAGTCCAGGTTGGCACGGTAGTTATAACGGTTGTAGGAGAAGTTGTTGTTGTAGGTTACGCCGGGAATCTGCTTCAGGAGACCGTCCTGGAACATATAGCCCATTGAAACGAAATATTTCACCTTGTCGGAACCGCCGCTGATGTTGATGTTATTCTTGGTCTGGAGGAAGGCCTTGCGGAACATTTCCTCATTCCAGTGCGTGTTGGGGAACATCAGGGGGTCGCTTCCTGTACGGTAGGCCTCTATGGCCTCGCGGGTGAAGTACTGCTTGTAGTCGGTGATGCCATCGTTCTGCTTGTACACGTTGTAGTAGCGTGCATAGTCATAGCTGTCGCACTGGGTGATATAGGCCATTGGAACCTGTACACCGGTAATGGACGATGCAGTAATCTTGGGTTTGCCCACGTCACCGCGTTTGGTGGTGATGATGATGACACCGTTAGCACCTCTCACACCGAACACTGCCGTGGAGGCGGCGTCCTTCAAGATGGAAAGGCTCTCGATTTCATTGGGGTCTACCGTGTTCATGGGACGTTCCACACCATCCACGAGGATTAGAGGAGTGGAAGCACTCTCACTGAGGGAGCCAACGCCTCGGATGTATATCTTGGCGTTGTCTTCACCGGGCTGACCGGTTTCCTGGACGGTGGAGACGCCGGGCATCTGGCCGGCCAGAACGTTGGTCACATCGGCAACAGGAGCCTTGATGAGGGCCTTGTTGTCGATGGCCGTGACGGCGCCGGTAACCGTAGCCTTGGTCTGTGTGCTGTAAGCCACAACCACCGTGGCTTCGATGGACTGGGTGTCGTCCCTCAGCACCACCGTAAAGTTCCGCTGCTTGCCCACGGCAACCTCTTCGGTCACGTAACCAAGGGCGGAAACCTCCAGGACAGCGGTCTCGGAAGGGACCGTCAGGACAAAGTTGCCGTCGAAGTCCGCAGCCGCGCCGGTGGTGGTTCCCTTTACGGTAACGCCCGCACCGATGACCGGAAGTCCTTCGGAGTCTATGATCTTACCTTTTACGGTAATTCCTCTCTGCGCCAGGGCCTGAGGGCTCAGCATCAGGAGCAGACTCCCAAGAACAGCCAGTCTTAGTAAATGGACTACTTTTTTCATTGGTTAGTTGGTTAGTTAATTGGTTTATTGTCAAATATCTAGTTTACAGTTTCTTTTCCGTATACAGCTTTCACAAGCGCCTTCAGGAGAGCGTGGTCCGATGTGTCGTACCTGTACTCCCAGAACATTGCCCCCAGCATACCGTTGGCAACCACGTACTGCCCTTTTGCGGCGACGGACTCGGGGTCGTCATAGGACAGGACGTTCACTCGGGTACCGTCCACAAGGTAAGGAACCAGGGATGTGGGCTCCCACTGGCGGCTCACGGCCCTTGCAAGGGGCTTACCTCTGTAAGTTCCCTTCTGGAGGATGTCCGGAATCTCGTAGTACTTCACGGAGTATTCGAATATCTTTTCAGCGTCCGAAGGGTTCTTTTTGGCCTTTCCGTAAAAAGGAACACCCATCACCTGCTTGTTTTTGGGGACGCCGCCCTTAACGTGGGCGTCTATGCTCTCGTCCCAGCTGCGGTGGTTGAAACGGGCGCTCTTATGGAGCGGGGAATTGTGGCCGTTAGGGGCCGCTCCCATGTCGTATGTCATCACGTTCACATAGTCCAGATACTGCATTGCAGTGGGCCAGTCAACGTACTTTGCACTGGAGGAAGATGCAAAGGAGATTATCTTTGACGTGCCTATCGTCTCCCTCAGTTCCTTTAACACAAGATTGAAGTTCTGGGTGTCCGACGGGTCGCAGCCGGTCTCGTTGTCTGCACTCTGGGTGGGATACTCCCAGTCTATGTCCACTCCGTCCAGTTTATGCTTGTCCAAGAGGCTCTTCACGCTCTTGCAGAAAGCCGTGCGCTTTGCCGCGTCACGGGCCATCATGGAAAAACCGTCGGCGTGGCCGCCCCAGCCGCCAATCATCAGCATCACCTTAAGCTTGGGATTCTTGCTCTTGAGGGCTATCACATCCTTGATGGGGGCTTTCTTTGACTCTGTAATCACAATGCCTCCGTCGCCAGTCTTTGGATTGCCAAAACGCCCATGGGCATAATTGATATGTGTAAGCAGGCTCACTTCCGGAAGTGTTTCCGTGTACTCTGTAAAGTATGCAAGCACTATCGGCGTCTGGCCTATATCCGTACAATGGGTACCGTCCGGCACATTGGTATCGCCGGTATCACCCGTATCACCCGTATTACCTGTGTTTCCAGTATTGCCAGTATTTGTCCCGGTAGACGGCTTGGTATCCGGAGGGGTAATCACAATGCCCTGCGCGGGCTTTTCGCACGCGCAGACGCACAGGGCAAGGGCCAGTATGCTCAGTAATGCAGCCTTTCTCATTTCAGGAGTTTTCTCACTTTTTCGCCCACTTCACTGTTCTCCATAACGCCTTCAAAGTCCTCTGCATGAGGGCCATAGGCAAATACGGGAACCACAATTCCGTCATGGCCGGAGGTGGAGAAGTGAACCTTCACGGTCCTCTCTTCCAGGCTGCCCTTAAGGAGGGTGAGGCCGCCGGTGTTGTGGTCTGCGGTTACCAGGACAAGGGTGTGGCCGTCCTTTTCTGCCCATTCCAGGACGGCCCCGATCACCTTGTCGAAATCGAAGAGCTCTTCGCACATATAACCAACCTTATTGCGATGGCACCAGTCATCAATCTGGGAGCCCTCGACCATGAGGAAGAAGCCCTTCTTATTGTCCAGCATCTGAATTGCCTTCATGGTGCTCTCCATGAGGATGGGACCGCGGTCAAGCGCGGGTTTGAGGTCGTACTCATCGTACAGGCCCAGGAACTTGTCCCCCTGGGCACCGGCAATGTCTTCAAGTTTGTCTACGTATGTGTACCCCTTGGCCTTCATCTCCTCAATGAGGTTGCGGCCGTCGGAGCGCTTGTTCCAGAAATGGGTGCCGCCGCCGGAGATGAAGTCAACTCCGGAGTCCACGTACTGGGCGGCAAGGCCTTCCTCGTCCTTGCGGGAAGGACCGTGGATGGCAAAATCGGCCGGAGTGGCGTCGTTGATGCGGCAGGTGACGGCAAGACCGGTCTTCATTCCCTTTTTCTGCGCCAGGTGGAGCGAGGTCACAAAGGGATTCTGGTCCTTGTCTATGCCGATGTATCCGTACTTGGTCTTCTCTCCGGAAGACAGCGCGGTGCCGCCGGCGCAGGAATCCGTGATGAGACGGTCAGTGCAGTAGGTACGGGAATATCCGCACACCGGCATCTGGTCTATGTTGAGGGCGCCTCCGTTGGCCACCCAGCCCACGGACCACTGGCTGAGGCCGGTTCCGTCGCCTATAAGGAAGATGATGTTCTTCACCTTCTTGCTCTTTGGCTGTTTTACGGTAACCGTCTGGTAAGGTGTTTCAACGGTATACTGATCGTCCTTGGAGAAGGAGTAGGTGGCGTATTTTGACCTGTCGCGGTCAAGGTCTTCGGGGGTCTGGGCAAAGGCCCATGCGCCAAGGAGCAGGGCTCCGGCTGCAAGCATTATTTTTCTCATAGATTCCATCCTTCAAGTGTTATGTTTGCGTCTTTTTCCTTGCAAAGCACAGTGCGGGTCTCTCCGGGAACCAGGGAGAAGAAGTTGTCCTCCCAGATTGCGCCGCCCTTCAGCTTACCGCAGCCGCACTTGGCCTTGAGGATAAGCTGGTAGGCAACCACGTTGGAATTGTTCTTGAGCGTTACCATGACACCGTCCTCAACGGAGGCGGTGGTCATCTCGACGCTTGCTTTGGGAAGGTTGGTAACGAAGGAGAGGTCTGCGTATCCGGTCATGGGGATGCCCCACCAGTCGGCCTTCTTCCACTCATACTCTCCGCCGGCAGCGGGGACGCAGTAGAAGTTATGGGCAACCACCTTGCCCTCGGCATCCTTGAGCTCGAGTGAAAGGAAGCCTTCCCCTTCCGGGAGGGTCTCCACCACGAAGGGCCTTCTGGCCTTGCTGCGGAAGCGGTAGTCGTTGCGGCTCACGGTGCGGGACTTTGCGTCAAGATAGTGGACGGTGGCGCTGTAATATGCCTCCGGAAGGGCATCGTTCACGCACCAGACCTCGCGCGTACCATAATTATATATAAGCTGTACGGGTGCGCACGCGTTCTTTACGCCGTAGTATCCGGCAGTGGGAACGAGGTACCAGTCGTAGAGCTGCCAGTACATGGAAGGCCATGCACTGTTGAGCATCCAGTTCACAATGCCGGTGGCCTGCTTGTCAATATTGCAGCGGAAGGCCTCGTACATGGCACGGGTGGCGTCGTAGTCCAGGGCGTGGGCCTTTTTGATATAATCGTCAAAGGAAGCGGCCTTCCCGTAGGTGCCGTCCATAACGTTCACCTGGAAGTCCATGTTGTTCATGTGGGACGATGACGCTGTGCAGTGGTAGTCCCAGGTTTTGTTCAGGGGCCACTCGGGGGCTCCGCCAAGCAGGCGCTTCACGTTCTCTGCCTGGGGGATGTTGAGGCCGGGATTGGTCTCCGTGTTAAATCCGTAGGCACCTCCCCTTTCGGTGTCTATGTACCAGTAATCGGGCCCCACGTACTCGTACGGGCCGGCCATCTTCATGCCGGAGTGTCCTGTAATTTCGCTCCTGACGGCGCTGGCAGAGCAGACATAGGGCCTGTACTCGTACTTGTCGTATATCTTCATGTATTCCTTCTCAAGGCTGGGTAGGGGAGCACGGTCGCTGCCCGTGAGCCATGCAATCACGGAAGGGTGGTTCCTGAGGCGGATAATCTGGTCCTTGAAGTACCTGGCGGCCAGGGTTTCCCAGGGCTCGCCGGAGATGCAGCCGTTGCGTCTTGTCTCCGGAAGGCCGCAGTAGTCTTCCCACTCCCACTGGCAGCTGAAGCCCACTATGGCCAGGAGGCCCAGCTGGTCGCAGAGGTTGTAGATGGTATCGTCCTTTCCCCAGATGTTCTCGAAGCGGATGCTGTTGAGGCCCATGTCCTTGACCATCAGTGCCTGCTTCAGGAGGCTTTCAGGGGTGTCCTGCATGAAGATGTCGTCCGTCCAGCCGGCGCTCTTTATGAGCACTTTCTTACCGTTGAGGATGAAGCGGCGGTACTTGCCGTCAACCATCTCGGACCGAATGTCCCTGAGGCCGAAGGTGACGTCCCTGCTGTGGGAAATCTTTGCTCCCACTGCAAAGACGGCGCTGAGGTGATAAAGCTCAGGGGTGCCCATTTCCGCGCTCCACCAGATGCGTGGGTTCACCACCTTTTCCTTATGGGTGATCACCTTTGTCTCCCCTGCCGCAAGACTGACGGGTATTTCAATATATCCGCCGCCCTCGTATGCGGCCTTGAGCGTACCCTTCACCGGCTTTACGGCACGGTTCACAAGGGTAGCCTCCATTATGAATGAGGCATCGGACAGGTCCTTTACGTTTACCTCGGGCTTCACAAACAGGTCCTGGATCTGGACGTTGGGGGTGGCTATGAGCGTAACGGCGCCAAGGATGCCCATGGTCTCGTCTACCGGGCGGGGGTTCCAGTCCACGTAACCGTGGTTGAGGCTCTGTGCGGGGGCCTTGTAAACCTTTACCTGCAGGGTGTTGTTGGCCTTTATTATGCCGTTTACGTCATATTCCCTGACGATGAAAGGGCCCACCGTTGTGTCCGCCGTTGCCAGCGTTTTGCCGTTGAGGACAATCTCTGCGCTGTACCCCAGACTGTTGAAACGGAGCACGTTACGGAGAGAAGTGTTGGCCTTGAACTTTGTGGTGTATACCCACGGCGTGTCAAAGAGGGTCTTGTCTATGCTCTTGTAGTTCTCCCCTTCCAGTACGTTCTTTCCAAACACCCCGGCTTTGTTGAGGGCGCCGGCCACGGTACAGGGAACGGTTATCTTTATGCTCTGCTTCGAGCCTTCCTGGTTAAGGGTCCATTGGGTGAGCTCCTGTGCACCCGCACACGCGCTCGCGAGCATCATGATAGTTGCAGCTATAATCTTTATTTTCATATCCTTAATTGGTAAGTTGAGATGCGCCAAGAACGGGAATATCCGCCTGGGGAAGAGCTTCAATCTTAAGGTTTTCAAGAGCCATCACGTACGGATAGCGCAGGGCAAGGGTTTTTTCCATGGCGCACCTGAAATGCGCGAAGGAATTGGCCACTCCGCCGCCAAAGACAATGCGGTCCGCGTCGTAAGCATACATTACCACGGCCAGGAACTCTCCAAGGTGACGGCCGAATTCTTCAAACGCGGCCAGGGCATTCTCGTCACCGTTTTCTGCCCGCTCACAGATCTCTTTTCCGCCAATCTTACGGGCGGTGAAGAACTTCTTGGAGCAGAACTCTTCATAGTCATGGCCGTTATAGGGCAGTGCGCCTATCTCCCCTACGCCGCAGTGTGTGCCGTCAAGGAGTTTCCCGTCCACGATGACTCCCACGCCAAGGCCGGTGCCCAGCGTGATGCCAACGACTACCTTTTCCTTAGCGCCCAGCTTCGCGGCCGCGCCAAGGGCAAAGCAGTTGGAGTCGTTGTTTACCGATACGGGAATCCCGAAGCACTTTTCCACGGCTTCCTTGATGTGGACCTCGTCCCAGGAAGGGATGTTGGCGGCCTGGTAAGCTATGCCTTTGGCGGGATCCACAAGCGTGGGGACCCCAATGCCGATGTGCGTTACCTCGGGGGTGATGATTTCAGAAATCTTTACACAGAGATAGTCCAGCGTCTGCTGTTTGTTCCATTCGTATTCGAAGGAAGGGACGGTTTTCTTCACAACAATGTCTGAGCCCTGTATAAGGCCCATATTGATAGTGGTACCGCCGATGTCGATTCCCAGGAGCATGCGATTATCAGTGGTTATCAGGTTTAGTTACCACAAAAATAATCGATGCAATACCAATATTTTACGCGATTTGCGTATTTATTCTCCCAATTTACGCAATTCGCGTTTCCTATATTCAGTGGGCGTACATCCCTTAAGTGCCAGGAAACGGCGGGAAATGCTCTTTGTGTCGGGTTCGTCCATACGGGCGGCTATCTCCGAAACCGTGTCCGAAGACGACACCAGCTGCTGGGCGAAATAGTCCATCCTGAGATTGGAAATGACCGTATAGATGCTGGCCCCCGTAACCTCCTTGAAGCGCTGTTCCAGCAGGCGCCGGCTCACGGGGACCTGCTTTATGACATCGGCCACCTGGAGTTTCCTGCTCCTGTTCTGGTATATATACCGCATGGCTTCTGCAACCACGGGGTCCTTGGTGGCCATTATTCCGGTAGAGCCGCGGCCCACCAGCGCTATTGGACGAATCACTATGTCATCTCCCCTGTAAGACGGGTCCTCAACCATCCTGGAAGCCATTTCCGCCACCTGATAGCCGGCCTTCTCGATATCCATGTCCACGGACGATATCGCAGGGACCGTAAGGTTGCAGGTGACCTCATCGTTGTCCACGCCTATTATGGCCACGTCCAGGGGAACGTTTATTTCCGACGCCTGGCAGGTTTCCAGGAGAATCTCCGCCTGGTTGTCGTCGCAGGCGAATATGCCTATGGGCTTTGGCAGGGAAAGCAGCCACTCGCGGAGCTCGGCAATGTCGTAGCTCCACATGTCCGACAGCTGCCGGTTGTTGAAAATATGGATTGTGTCCACGTTATACTCGGCCTTGAGCCTGTCCCTGTAGCCCTTGAGACGGCCGTCGCTCCAGCACACGTTCTCGTAGCCGAAGAAACCGAAGTGCCTGTAGCCGTGGCCGTACATCTGAACCGCGGCCATGGCTCCTGTGAGCTGATAATCCGCCGTGATATTGGGGATTTCGTCAAACTTGGAGATATAGTCCTGGGCTATGGCCACTATTCCGTTTTTCCGGAAAAGGGAGACGTCGTCGCCGGGGTCGAACTGGCCTATGACCACGTTCGCCCTCCAGTTCTGAGCCCACCGGACCACGCCCTTTATGCCGATTTTCCTCTTGTAGGACGGCGGCATCTTGCACACCACCCACGGCTGCTCCGAGCGCCTGGACCATGCCATGATGCCGCGGAGCAGCCTGTAAGGAAACTGCTCTGTGAAATCCGATATTATAAGTAGTCTCATCAGTTAACGTGATAAGAAATGCCAATCTTCTGATAGTAAGGAAGTTCCTTGTCGTTTATAATGCTATAGAACTTGTTGAAGTCGTCCACGAAGGCGGGGTCGTCGGAGACTGTGGTGCCTTCCCATACGGGAGAGACGTTCCAGCCGCGCTCGAAAAGGCCCAGGGCCTTGGGGAAGAGGTAGTAGGTGACATGGTCAAAACTGCGGATGGTCTCGCTCCAGAGCTGCCCCTGCACGCCTATGATATTCTCCTTTGCCACCAGAGGGGTCTTTCCGTCCGGGGCGTTTGCAATCTTCTTTATCTTGCCGTGGTCGTCCCAGCGGACGCTGCGGTACATGCTGTATGGAAGCAGGGAGAATGTCCTGCGCTCGTCCACGAATCCGCCCCAGTTGTGTCCCCTCTCCAGCTTGGAGTCGTTATACGCAAAGTCCAGGTAGGCGTTGGGGGCCGATGAGATGACCACCGGGATACCCTGGTTTGCAAACTGGTAAGGGAGTTCCTCCCTGCCGTGGGACACTGTCCAGACATTGGTAAAACCAAGCCCGGAGGCAAGTTTGGCCGCGTTTTCCGGCTGCAGGTTCTGCACCAGTTCCTGCCATCCGGCCACCTTGACGCCCTTTGCCGCTGCAATGTCCAGGACGCGGCCCACATAGTAGTCCTTGAGCCTGTCCACGCTGGTCCAGCCGTTCTCCGCCATGAGCTTCTGACATGCGGGAGAGCCTATCCAGGCGCCCTCCGGAACCTCGTCTCCGCCCACGTGGATTACTTCCAGCGGCACGCCGGCCTCTTCGTACAGGGCGATGAGCCCGTCAAACACGGTCTCGATGAACTTGTATGTAGACTCCAGCGCTACGTTGATGGCGTTGTCCGTGTAGTCCTGTACGGAAACGTACTTGGAAGTGTCTTGCGGCTCGGAAAGCAGGCAGGAGGTGTCTCCGGTGCGCTCCGCCCTCTTTTCCATGGCCTTGATGGCGGCCCTGGAATGACCGGGGGTGTCGAACTCGGGAATAACCCTTATATGGTGCCCGGCGGCATATTTCAGGATTTCCACAAAGTCCTTGTGGGAATAGTAGCCGCTGGCGGTTCCGGCAAGGTCGTTGCGGTCCAGGGATGCGCTGTAGGTGGGCTGCAGGGCATCGGGCTCTGAAATGGAGCCGTCTTCATTCAGTACCGGAAGGCCGCGGAAGGCGCCGTAGGAGGTGAGCTCCGGAAGGGCATCTATCTCCACTCTCCAGCCCTCGTCGTCACCCATGTGAAGGTGAAGGACGTTTGCCTTGTAGCGGGACATGAGGTCGATGAGCCTGAGAAGGCCCTCCTTCTTTGTGAAATTGCGGCTTACATCCAGCATTATTCCGCGGTAAGGAAGGTCCGGCCAGTCCTCGATGACCATATCGGCAACCTTGGCACCAGCTGCGCTTTCACGGATTATTGCAAGGGTGATTCCGGCCCAGTACTCGGCGTCCGCATCGGCGGCCTCAAGGAGAGCCTTATCGTCCATAAGGGTAATCCTGTACCAGCCGGGGCACTTGTCCTGGACGGTGGCAACGGACGTCCACTGCGCAGGAACTGAGGTTTCACCGTCCCCTTTCTCCACGCTCTTGAGGCGGGGAATCATGTCCTCGACACCCGTGTTCACGTGGCTCCATTCAAACGAGTGCTTCGGCTCGGCCGGAAGGTAATCGTACTTTACTTCCAGCTTCACGGGACGCTTGCCGGGCTTCACAAGGTAGAAGGCTTCAGGCGCACGGCACTGGTTCACAAGGGTGCGGGCGGTGTAATTCAGGTGAAGGGTCTCCCCCTTGGTGTCTGCCTCGGGAACAATCCTGTAAAGAGTTCCGCTTATGTGCTCAATCTTGCCCTCAGAGCCTTCCAGCATGGTTGTGGGGGTCCTGAACTGGCTGAACCAGATGTACCAGCCCGTCCCTGCGGGAGGGTTCTGGATTTCCATGGTGAAGTTGGAATGCCTCTTGTCCACGGCCTCACCTTCCTTCCAGGAGACGGTGGTCTTGCCACAGGATACAAGAGCAAGCGCGATAAGTAGGATAAACTGCTTCATGGTTATTGGGTTTTATTGTTCATTTTCTTCCTGCCTTGCCTGCTGGACGGGAATCTGCCGCCCGTCCTTCCAGGCCACTACGGTTGCCTCGGGGAATCCCTGCTTCCGGACCAGGTTAAGCTCCATCACGGCATCGTCATACTTCCGGAACATGCCCACGGTATACACGCGCTGGAGTTTGGCCGATATCCTGTCGTACACGGGCCACAGTCCGCCGAAGTCCTCTATGCTCAGGCGTTTGAGGGTGCTCGCGAACTGGATCTGGTACACCAGGCCCTCGGGCAGGGTCATGTCCTGCGCCATTCGGCCTATCTTGCCTATGTTTATGGTACCGCTGCGGCGGGCCCTGGCCATCTTTATCCTTATCCTGGGCCCCATGAGGTTCTTGCTGAAGGTGTAGCTTCCGCCTGCGCCCACGACCTCCTTGTCCTGGTTCCCGGAAGCCGACGCCATGCCCTCCTTCAGGAAGGCATCGCTCAGAAGCTGCTTTTCCAGCTGGACGTCCTGCAGCTGGCGCTGGAGCTCCTCAAGGCGCTGCCTGGACTCATCGTTCTGGTGCTTCGCGACGGAGTCTCTCAGGGCGCGCTCCTCGTTGGACTTCTGCACGTAGAGGCGCGAGTTGGCCGATTCTTCAAAGCCCGCGGAGAAGGAATCGTGGTCCAGGCGGCCAAGCTCCTGGGCGGGGCGAAGGGACGCTATCCGGAGTATCTCCTCGTGGCTCGAGACCACCTTGCGTTCACGGGAACCGGCATAATCCACCACATACACATAGACACTGTCCTTTGAGCAGTCCCGGTTGGAGGCGAATATTGTGTATTTGCCGTCCTCGGTATCCATGAGGAGGAAATCGTCCGCCGGAGAATTGAAGGGGAAACCCATGTTCACGGGGTCCTGCCAGGTTTTTGTGACGGGGTCCCAGGTGCTGGAATAAAGGTCGTAACCGCCCATGCCGTAGAGCTCGTCGGAGGCGAAGTAAAGGGTTTTCCCATCGGGAGAAAGCATGGGGAAAATCTCGTTTCCCATGGTTGTAAGGGATTCTCCAAGAAGGCGCGGGGCCGTCCAGAGGGTGTCTGTCATGTGTGTGATGAAGAGGCTTCTGGTTCCGGCAAAATCGGCCGCGCTGAAGATAATGCTCTTATCTCCCCTGGGGTAGTATGTAGGATATCCTTCCAGAGAATCCAGGGGGTTGGGACTGGCATGCCAGCTCTGGGATTTGAGCGGATAGTACTGGAAGAAATCCCTGCGGGAGAACCTCTGGCGCTCCACCACGTTGGGATCGGCACAGAAATCCGTCATGTTGCTGGCGTTCATGGCCTGCTGGGTGCGCTTCATAAGGAGGGTCAGGGTGCTCTCGTCCTCCGCAAACTCCGAGGCCTGGGAGTACACGTCCTGCGCTTCCTCGAAATAGTACGCCCGGAGCAGGCTGTCCGCCTGGTCCACAAGATGCCGTACCCTCGGGGGCATGTCCTGCCCCCGCAGGGAGAATCCCGCGGTAACGAGCGAAAGCAGTATGCAAGCCAGACCTCTGCGCATTTTGTGAGTATAGCTTACAAATGTAACAAATAGTTATGACATACTTCCCTTTTAAGGGAAAAATCGTACCGCCGCCGATGTTTTTGGTATAAATACTTGAAAGTATATGCGGTTTATTGGAAAAAAGTAGTAAATTTGCAGCCTATTTTGCCCTGACGCCTACCGCGCCGGGGTCAAATGGGCTGAAATAATTCAAATTTAAAGATAAACTGATATGCAAAGCAAAGGTTGGATCCGTCTTGTGGCTATCCTGCTTGGTCTTGCCTCTATCTGGCAGCTTTCCTTCACCGCGGTAACCCGCATTGAGGAAAACAAGGCCAGGAAAGCGGCAGAACAGCAGGCACTGCAATTCGTCGAAACTAACAACGTGGCTGCGGAAGTACGCGAGTTCGTGCTTGACTCCGTCGCCAACATCCGTAACAGGGCTTATGTAGATTCCATCAGCGCTGAGAAAGTGTTCATGGGATACACCTACAAGAGCGCAAAGGAAAAAGAAATCAATCTTGGCCTGGACCTCAAGGGCGGTATGAACGTCATGCTTCAGGTGCAGCTGGAAGACCTTGTAAAGGCCCTCTCCGGCAACAGCACGGACCCGGACTTCATCGCCGCAATGGACGAGGCAAAGAAGAATAACGTCAACTCCAGCGCAGACTTCATCGGCCTGTTCCGTGAAGCCTGGGAGAAAGTGGCCCCCGGCCGCCGTCTGGCAGAGGTCTTCGCAACCTACGAGCTCCGCGACAAGATTGCCAACGATGCCACCAACGACAAGGTCATCGAGGTCATCCGCGCAGAGGCCAAGAGCGCTGTGGACAACTCCTTCAACGTTCTCCGCAACCGTATCGACCGCTTCGGCGTCACCCAGCCCAACATCCAGCAGGTAGGTACCTCCGGCAAGATCCTCATCGAACTTCCCGGTGTCAAGGATCCTGAGCGTGTGCGCAAGCTCCTCCAGGGCACCGCATCCCTCGAGTTCTGGCCCACCTTCATGGGTAACGAGGTAGACCTCTATGCCGTAGACGCCCGCGTGAGCGAGATCCTCGGCAACCTTGGAGACAGCACCGCAGTTGCAAATCCCCTCTTCCGCGTCCTCAGCCCCAGCGGCTGGAACAACGCCTGCATAGGTTTTGCACAGGGTGTCGACACCGTTACCGTAAACCGCTACCTGGCCATGGCAGAGGATGTTCTCCCCCAGGGCTTCCGCGGTATGTGGTCCGTAAAGCCTTCAGAGCTTGTCCAGGGCAACAACCTGTACGAACTCGTAGCCATCAAGGTCACCTCCCGTGACGGCAAGGCTCCCCTTGACGGCGGTGTGGTCACCGACGCCCGCGTGAACTTCAACGGTGCACAGCGCGGCGGCAGCGGCGCTCCTTCCGTGTCCATGACCATGAACGCAGAGGGCGCCTCCATCTGGGCCCACCTCACCAAGGACAACATCGGCAAGCAGGTCGCTATCGTCCTTGACGGTCTGGTGTACTCTTATCCTACCGTAAACACAGAAATCACCGGCGGCTCTTCCGAGATTACCGGTAACTTCGACGTCCAGGAAGCAGAAGACCTTGCAAACGTGCTCAAGTCCGGTAAGCTCCCCGCCCCTGCCACCATCATCCAGGAGCAGGTGGTCGGTCCTACCCTGGGCTCCGCATCCATCAAGGCCGGTCTCATCAGCTTCCTCATCGCTTTCTGCCTGGTGCTCATCTACATGGTATTCTTCTACCAGGGCGCCGGTCTCATTGCCGATGCAGCACTGCTCTGCAACGTCCTTCTCCTGTTCGGTGTCCTCGTAAGCTTCGGCGCTGTCCTCACCCTGCCCGGTATCGCCGGTCTGGTCCTGACCCTGGGTATGGCAGTGGACGCCAACGTTATTATCTATGAGCGCATCAAGGAAGAGCTTGCTGCGGGCAAGGGCTTCTCCCTGGCCGTTTCCGACGGTTACAAGAACGCCTACTCCGCAATTATCGACGGTCAGCTCACAACCCTCATCACCGGTATCATCCTCTATATCTTCGGTTCCGGTCCTGTCCAGGGTTTTGCCACCACGCTGATCATCGGTATCATCACTTCCGTGCTCACCTCCATCTTCATCACCCGCATCATCTTCGACGACCGCATCAAGGCCGGCAAGACCGTTGCCCTGTCCAACAAGCTCACCCAGAATATTCTCAAGAATACCAAGGCAGACTTCATCGGCGCAAAGAAATGGTCTTACCTCATCTCCGGTGCCCTCATCGTGATTTCCATCGCCAGCATTGCCTTCAAGGGCTTCAGCTATGGTGTAGACTTCACCGGTGGCCGTACCTACGTTGTTCGCTTTGACAAGGCCGTTACCGCAGAAGATGTGCGCGCATCCGTGGAAGACGTGTTCAAGGCCGCTGCAGAAGCAGAGGGCATCGACCAGTACTCCGTGGAAGTGAAGCAGTTCGGCGGTGACTCCCAGATGAAGATTACCACCCAGTACAAGAACGACAGCGAAAGCACTGCAGTTGACGCAGAGATCGAAGGTCTCCTGTTCAACGCCCTCAAGGGCTTCTACGCAGAGGAAATAACCCTGGCAAACTTCACCTCAACCCTGGAGAACCCCAACGGTATCATCTCCTCCGACAAGGTTGGTCCTACCATCGCCCGCGACATCACCCGCAGCGCAATCATCGCCGTCATCCTTGCCCTCATCGCCATCTTCATCTACATCGCTGTCCGCTTCAAGGGATGGACCTGGGGCCTTGGCGGCGTGGTTTCACTGGCCCACACGGCTATCATAGTCATCGGCTTCTTCTCCCTGTTCAACGGTGTCCTGCCGTTCAACCTGGATGTAGACCAGACCTTCATTGCAGCTATCCTCACCATCATCGGTTACGCCATCAACGATAACGTGGTTATCTTCGACCGCATCCGTGAGCAGAGGGGCCTGCACCCGAAGGAAGACTTCCGCACTACGGTGAACACCGCCCTTAACGCCACCCTCACCCGTACCCTCAACACCTCCGTATCCACCCTCCTTCCTATGATTGCAATCGCAATCTGGGGTGGTGAGTCCATCAGGGGTCTTGCAGTGGCACTCTGCCTGGGTGTTGTAATCGGCACCTACGCATCCATCATGATCGGTACCCCCATCATGTACGATGCCACTGCCGCAGCAGCCAAGAAGAAGGCGTAAAAGCCATTACGGGCAGCCACGTGCCGTCATCCCCGACCTGATCGGGGATCTCAACCAGCAGTATTGTCACGCGAGGCCACGTTTTGGCTCACAAATGTAAAAGGTTCGGTTTTTTTGACCGAACCTTTTACATTATACGCCATGTGGGGCCATTTTACGTAAATGGTTCGGCACTTTTTTCCGAACCTTTCACATTTTCTACCGGGTCTATCCACCGATTTGCCGTTTTTGGTGGATAAGCGGGTGTTTTGGTGGATGGGGGGAGTTGTTGAAAACTTTATTGTGAAGATTGGGGGAGATTTCTTATCTTTGTTACATGAGTTTCGTGCACCTTCATGTCCACACCCAGTACTCCATTCTGGACGGGCAGTCTTCCATAGAAAACCTTTTTAACCGGGCAGAAGAGCTTGGTATGCCGGCCCTTGCAATAACGGACCACGGCAATATGTACGGCGTAAAAGAGTTCTTCAAATACGCCAAGAAGCACCCTTCCGTAAAGCCCATAATAGGTTGTGAAATCTATGTGTCCAAAGGGGACCACAGGAAGAAGGAGAAGGGTTACTATCACCTCATTCTGCTTGCCAAGAACTATCAGGGATACCTCAATCTGGTAAAGATAGTCTCGGAGGGCCATGTGAACGGAATGTACTACAGGCCGCGCGTGAGCCACGAGGTCATTGAAAAGTACCACGAGGGCCTTATCTGCAGCAGCGCCTGCCTTGCCGGAGAGGTCCCCAGGGCCATAATGGCACGTGACGCAGAAGCCATAGACAAAGCCATTACCTGGCACAAGAGGGTCTTCGGAGAAGACTATTACCTTGAGGTGATGAAGCACAAGACGGAGGTCCCCGGCCTGGACAACCAGCTGTACGAGGACCAGTGCTACTACACAGAAGAAATCTTCAAGTTGGCAGAAAAGCACGGCATAAAGGTAATCGCCACCAACGACGCCCATTTTGTGCGCAAGGAAGACGGCCCGGTTCACGACCGCCTCATCTGCCTCACCACAAACGCCTTCATAGACGATCCACAGCGCCTCCGCTATACCCAGCAGGAGTATATCAAAACTGAGGAACAAATGCTTGAATTGTTCCCCAACCATCCGGAAGCCATCTCAAACACACTTGAAGTGGCTTCAAAGATAGAAGAGTACTCTATAGACAGGGACCCCGTGCTCCCGGTTTTCGATATAGACCCCGCCTTCATGGGAGAGATTGGCAAGTACCTTGAGCTGTACAAGAACATCATTGACGAGGGCCGCTGCGACAAGCACGGAACCTACCGCGGCGACGGTTTCTGCAACTCTGTGGCGTATCTGTGCCACCTTACATACAAGGGCGCGCATGAACGATACGGGGAAACCCTTACCCAGGAGCAGCAGGAGCGCATAGATTTCGAGCTCAAGACCATCTGCCGCATGGGCTTCCCGGACTATTTCCTCATAGTCCAGGACTATATAGCAGCTTCCCGCGCAATGGGCAGCATGGTGGGCCCGGGACGTGGCAGCGCGGCTGGCTCGGTTGTGGCTTACTGCCTCAAAATCACCAATCTGGACCCCATCAAGTACCAGCTCCTGTTCGAGCGTTTCCTGAACCCGGACCGCATTTCCATGCCGGATATCGACGTAGACTTCGAAGACCTCACAAAGGCCCACGACTATGTGGAGAAGAAATACGGAGCGGACCACGTGTCCCGCGTCATCACCTTTGGAACCATGGCGGCAAAGAGCGCCATCAAGGATGTTGCGCGCATAAGCCACGTGAGCATCGACGAGAGCAACCGCCTCACCAAGATGGTCCCGGACCGCCTGTCGGAGAAAAAAGAGAAAGAGTACCCGTACAACCCCAAGCTGGACGAGCTCAAGCCCGGTTTCAAGGTCGTGGAACACGATGGAAAAATGTTCCAGAAGGGTCTGGAAGACGTTGACGTCAAGATTACCCTCAAGAACTGTTACCGCCTTGTTCCGGAGTTCATAAACGAGCTCCAGAACGGTCCGGAAATAAATAAGGAGGTCCTCAAATACGCCCAGGCCCTGGAAGGCAGTGTCCGCCAGGTGGGCATGCACGCCTGCGCAACCATCATCGGCAGGGGAGACCTTACCAATTATCTTCCCATATGCCTGTCCAAAGATAAGGAAACAGGCCTGGACGTACGTACGTCCCAATACGACGGCCATTACATAGAGGACGTGGGAATGCTCAAAATGGACTTTCTTGGGCTCATAACGCTCCAGATCATCCACAACTGCCTGGACCTTATTAAGGAGCATTATGGCCAGGATATCGACATAGAAGCCATCCCCATCGACGACAAGGCCACGCTGGAGCTTTACGGCCGTGGAGACACCACTTCCGTGTTCCAGTTTGAATCCGAGGGCATGAAACAGTGGCTACAGCGCCTGCGCCCGGAGCGCTTCGAGGACCTCATAGCAATGAACGCTCTCTACAGGCCCGGCCCCATGGACTACATCCCGGACTTCGTTGCCAGAAAGCAGGGAGAGCAGGCCATAGAATACGACCTTCCTGAGATGGAAGAGTTCCTGCAGGACACCTACGGCGTCACGGTCTACCAGGAGCAGGTGATGCTTCTGTCACAGAGACTTGCCGGCTTTACCAAAGGCGAGGCAGACAAGCTCCGCAAGGCCATGGGTAAGAAGCAGATAGACATCTTGAACTCCCTCAAGGACAAGTTCATGAGCGGAGGCATAGCCAACGGCCACCCGGAAAAGGTCCTGGACAAAATATGGAAAGACTGGGAGAAATTTGCCCAGTACGCCTTCAACAAGTCCCACGCGACCTGCTATGCATGGGTCAGTTACCAGACCGGCTGGCTTAAGGCGCACTACCCCTCTGAATTCTTCGCATCCTGCCTTGACAGCGCCAAGAGCATGGAGGAAACCGTCAAGATAATGGACGACTGCAAGGGCCACGGAATCAAGGTCCTTAGCCCGGACGTGAACGAGAGCACCGGCCGCTTCACCGTAAACAAGGACGGCGATGTCCGATTTGCCCTCAGTTCCATCAAAGGTTTCGGCGCCAACATTGTAGACGCAATCATTAAAGAACGCGAGGAAAACGGCTTGTTTACAGACGTTTACGACTTTGTGGAACGAATGGCCGGCAGCGTTAACCGCAAGAGTTTCGAGTGCCTCGTGAACTCCGGCGCCTTTGACAGCTTCGGCCACAAAAGGTCAATGTTCTTCCAGCCCGGCCGCACCGCAGACATGTTCATAGACGAGATAGTACGCTACGGAGAGCTCTACAAGAACGACAGCCTGAGCGGCGGCGTATCGCTCTTCGGAGACATGGAGGAAATGAAGCCGGAGCGTCCTCCCCTGCCGGAGAACGAGGGCGATATGGACATTCTGGACGTCCTCCAGCGCGAAAAGGAACTCGTGGGCATGTACCTGAGTTCCCATCCGCTTGACCGCTACAGCTTTGAAATAAAGAATTTCACCAACCAGAAACTGGCAGAGCTTTCCAACTACGTTGCCGAGTGCGAGAGCAAGAAACAGAGCGCCAAGGTCTACGTGGCAGGAATAGTGGCCGATGTCAAAAACCTCACCACAAAAGGCGGAAAGCCATATTCCCGCACCACCCTGGAAGATTACAGCGGATCTTACGAGCTGGCTCTCTTCGGCAAGGACCACGAGACCTTCATGCAGTACATGAGCCCGCGCGCTTCGCTGTTCCTGGAGGGCGTAATTGAAGAGAAATTCTTCCTCAAACCGGAGGAAAAGGCTCTGGGCAAAACGGCCCCGTATGCCTTTAAACTGCGCAAGGTGACGCTCCTTGGCAATCTTTCTGACGAGGTCCTCACCGGCTTTAACCTGGACATCGAAACCCCCATGCTCACGGAAACCTTCCGCAAGGACTTCGTGAAGGTTATAAAGAGCCACAAGGGCAACATCCCGCTAAACATCTTCATCTACGATCCCCAGACCCGCTACCGCATCCAGTTCTACTCCAAGAAGTACCAGGTTGCCGTTACCCAGGAATTCATCCAGGATCTCCACCGCATAGGTCTGGACCACTACGAAGTTTCCCGCAGGTAACTCTCCAGAAATGTGAAAGGTTCGGAAAAAAGTGCCGAACCATTTACGTAAAATGGCCCCACAAGGCGTATAATGCAAAAGGTTCGGTTTTTTTGACCGAACCTTTTACATTTGTGGGCCAAAACGTGGCCGATGGGATGACGGTGCTTACTGCTGCCTGGCCAGTTTGAAGCCAATCTTGTAGTTGTCGTAGCCGGAGGCAAGCTTTGCAATCTGGCCAATGTCGGTCTTCTTTTCTCCAAGCTTGGCGAGCGCCCTCTTGATGAACTCAGTGGTCTTGTCCGAGGAGAAGAGCATCTTGACGCCGTCAAGGGGGAGGTCCAGGCTGCCGGTCATTGTGAAGAACTTCATGCTGCGGCGGACGTTGAGCGTGATGGCATCCATTT
>JAEEGI010002111.1_pt1 | contig 49156 bp, 33 predicted proteins | sample 8958751 | NCBI WGS metagenome assembly JAEEGI01 (sample SAMN16246545, study PRJNA631951) | gut metagenome | biome: gut microbiome; feature: rumen; material: KS-attached | host: Bos | place: Iran: Karaj | collected 2018-10
GGGCCAACGGTCCCTTAGCTTCTGAAACTTAGGACGCGGTAGAAGCGTCGACGTCCGCATCCTTCCTGGATGATACCCCATGGACCGGAATGGGAAGGCTAGAAACTCCGGCGGGATACTCGTCGCTACGGACCTGGTCCGCGCGATTAAGCCATCTTACTTGGTAAGATTAAGCAGCGAGTGCATAGTTGTTGTTGCCAGTTATGGCTTGTAGTCTGAGATTTACGAGCGGGGCTACGACGCTCGGCATGCTTACCGCCCGACATCATTTACCGTCAAAACCAGTACATCCCCAGTGATGACGCAGCCTGTCCGGCAGCGTTGACGATGCAAAGATGCAAAAAGTCTGCGAAATGTTGCGTGCCTTACGTGTAAAAATGTAAATTTGTAAATGCTTACAATCGGAATCAAAGGTTCGGCGGACTTGCTCGTGACAGAGCGCCTTACCGCCAAGGAAGTCGGGAGCGGAACGGTCGCCGTATTGGCCACGCCCATGATGATCGCCCTGATGGAAAAAACGTGTTTGTTGAGTGTCAGGCCTTTTCTTGATGAAGGCCAGGATACCGTAGGGACTCAGGTCCATGTTTCGCATACCGCCGCTACCCCGGTCGGTATGCGGGTGTATTGTGATTCAGAACTGATCGAGATCGATCGTCGCCGACTGGTCTTCCGCGTGACAGCGCGGGATGACGCCGGCGTGGTGGGAGAGGGGACGCACGAACGCTTCGTCATCGATACGGAGAGATTCCAGGCGAAAGCCCTTGCCCGAAATCAGGAACCAACCACGCAAAAGTGAATCTATGAAACGCCGTTCATTCTTAAAGACCGCCGCTGCCGCCGGGGCTGCGGCCTTGCTGCCGGCCGGAGCGGTCGGCATGGTATCTTCTGGCTGCGTCCGGAAAACGGGGAAGGCCGTTGGCTGGGACTTCGATGAAATCATCGACCGGTCCGGAACCTGGAGTATCAAGTATCGCCGTGCCGAAGGCGGCAAGCTGGCCATGTGGATCGCCGACATGGATTTCAGGACCGACCCTGTCGTCCATGAAGCCCTCCAGCAACGGCTTGACCGCGATGTGATGGGTTACACCTACGGGCCGGACGAATTCTTCGATGCCATCGTCGGTTGGGAAAAACAGCAGCATGGTTTCGATGTCCCCAGGGAGTGGGTGGAATATGCGCCGGGTGTCATTGCGTCCCTTTGTCAGGTTTATCTTGCTTTTACGGAGCCGGGCGACAAGATCATCGTCCAGACACCTGTCTATGATCCGTTCTTCCGCTATGCGGAGAGGCTGGGGCGGACGCCGGTGGAGAATCCGCTTGTTTGGAAAGACGGACACTATGCGATGGATTTCGAAGGCTTGGACCGCCTCTATGATAAACGGGTGAAGGCGCTGGTGCTCTGCAACCCGCATAATCCTGTCGGCATCATCTGGCCGAAGGAGACCTTGTCGAAACTGGCCCGTTGGTGTGCGGACCACGAGGTGCTGGTCATTTCCGACGAAATTCACGCCGATCTGGCGTTGTATGGGAAACGGCATACTCCTTTCTGCAGCCTTGACGAGACGGCAGCCCGGATCGGCATCCAATTGTGCAGTCCCACCAAGGCATTCAATTTCCCGGGCATCACCGGAACAGCCTATGCAGTGATTCCCGACGCCGGGAAGCGTCAGCATTTCCATGAAACGCTGGAAAATGCCAAACTCCGGGAAGCCTCTATTCCGACAATGGTCGCCACGATCGCCGCTTATACCCACGAACCTGTGTGGCTGGAGGCTGTTAAGCGGTATATTGAAGGGAATGTCGCCTGCGTCGAAAACTTCTTCAGCAGCCATGATGTAGGCATTCGTCCGATCCGTCCCGAAGCTTCCTTCCTGGTTTGGCTGGACTGCCGCCAGAAGGGACTTCCGCAAGACGAACTGGTGAGTCTCTTCAACGAAACGGCCGGTGTCGTAATCAACAATGGAGCCGGCTATGGAACGGGCGGTGAAGGTTTTGTCCGGCTCAATGTCGGCTGCCCCCGCTCCATCGTAGAAGAGGCGCTCGACCGGATTGCCCGCGCATGTGACAAGTGATGAACACTAATTGATTCAATGATATGAAAAAGACTTTCTTCCTGCTTGCAGCCTTTTGCTGCATCCTTCCGCTGGGCGCACAGCCCCGCCTCACCCAGAGCAACATCGATGAGGTCCTCAAGGCTATGACCCTCGAGGAGAAAGCCACGCTGGTGGTTGGGGCTGGCTGGGGCAATGCCGAGGCCGGTGCGCTGACGGCTTCCGATGCGACGTTGGTCCCCGGCGCCGCTGGCACGACTCGTCCCATTCCCCGTCTGGGCATTCCCCAGACCGTCCTCTCTGACGGACCCGCCGGTCTTCGCATCGACCCGACACGTCCGGGCACGAGCCAGACTTTCTATTGCACGGGCTTCCCTGTGGGAACGGTGTTGGCATCCACTTGGAATACCGAACTGGTCGAACAACTTACCAAAGCCATGGGCGAGGAAGTGCGCGAATACGGTGCGGATGTCCTGCTGGCTCCGGGCCTGAACCTGCACCGCAATCCGCTTTGCGGCCGCAACTTCGAGTATTTCTCGGAAGATCCGTTGCTTACCGGCAAAATGGCCGCCTCTTATGTGAAAGGTGTCCAAAGCAACGGCGTTGGCGTGAGCGTGAAGCACTTCGCTGTCAATGACCAGGAGATCAACCGCATGAATAATGACAGCCGGGTCAACCCGCGCGCCCTGCGCGAAATGTATCTCAAGGGCTTTGAAATCGCGGTCAAAGAGGCGGATCCCTGGACTGTGATGAGTTCCTACAACCGGCTCAACGGGGCTTATACCCAGCAGAGCTACGGACTGCTGACCACGATTCTCCGCGACGAATGGGGTTTCAAGGGCATCGTGATGACCGACTGGGGTTTCAAGCAGGGTACCGTGGCGGCTGTCAAGGCGGGCAACGACCTGATGGAACCGGGTATGCAGATGGAGATCGACCGGATCCTGGCTGCCGTCAAGGACGGAACCTTGCCGATGGCCGACCTCGACCGCAATGTGCGGCGCATGCTGGAATACATTGTCCGTACACCGCGTTTTGCCGGCTACAAGTACTCCAACAAACCGGATTTGGCAGGCCATGCCAAACTCGTGCGCGCTGCAACGCCGGAAGGCTTGGTCCTGCTGGAAAACAACGGCGTGCTTCCGTTGGAGGGCGTCCGGAATGTGGCGCTCTACGGCATCGGCTCGTATGACTTCGTAGCGGGCGGCACCGGTTCCGGCAACGTGAACAAGGCGTATGTCCGCAACGTGGCCGAAGGCCTGCGGGTCAATGGACTGCAAGTCGACAAGGATATTGAAGAATGGTACCAGCAGTATCTCACTTTCAAGCGGACGGATATCCGGAACAGCTATGAGGATACGGAAAACATCCTGGGTCACGTGGTGGTCCCGGAGATGCCTGTAGCACGCTATTTCATCGAGCGCAAGCAGTCCGCTACCGATATCGCCATCCTGACGATTTGCCGTAATGCCGGTGAAGGGGACGACCGCAAGGCGGCCGACGGCGACTGGACGCTCACGGGCACGGAACGTGCCCTGCTGCAGACCCTGGCCGATGTGTACCACAATGCCGGCAAGAAACTGGTCGTGGTCCTGAACGTCGGCGGCGTGATTGAAACGGCTTCCTGGAAGCACATCCCTGATGCCATCCTGCTGGCCTGGACGCCTGGCCAGGAAGGAGGCTACGCCGTGGCTGATGTTTTGTGCGGTCAGGCCAATCCTTCCGGCAAGTTGCCCATGACCTTCCCGGTCAACTACTTCGATATTCCGTCCTCCTATAACTTCCCGGCCAATTTGAAGTGGAGCGCGGCCTATGACCCGTTTGCTTCGACCGACGCGCTCAAGAAGGACCCGGTCAAGAACCTGGACTACACCTCTTATGCAGAAGGCATCTGGGTGGGTTACCGTTACTTCGCTACGGCCGGCAAGAATGTCTCCTATCCGTTCGGCTATGGTTTGAGCTATACGACTTTCGCCTATAGCCAGCCCGTCGTGAAAGTGGCCAAGGACGGTACGGTGACGGCTGCCATCACGGTCAAGAATACGGGCTCCGTAGCGGGTAAGGAAGCTGTCCAGCTTTACATCAGTGCTCCTGCCGGCGGACTTGTGAAACCTGTGTGCGAACTCAAGGCCTTTGCCAAGACGCGTGAACTGAAACCCGGTGAGAGCCAGACCCTCACGATGACGGTTACGCCGTATGCGCTGGCTTCCTTCAACGAAGCAACCAGTGCTTGGGAAACAGCAGCAGGCAATTATGTCGCCTCATTCGGCGCTTCGGTGGCTGATATTCGTGCCTCGGCTTCTTTCAAGATTGCGAAACCGCAGTCCTGGACCGTGAATCCCGTGTGTCTGCCCGAGGTGCCCGTCGAAGAAATCCATGTCAAATAAAGATATCCTTCAATCCAACCCACATTTATGAAACGTTTTGTAGCCATACTCGCTCTCGCCCTGTTTGCGGCCGGGAGCCTTCAAGCGCAGGAACTGAGCAATTTTGCCTTCGGTGACCGCAAGCCCATTATTTCACCGGAGATCCAGCAGGACAGCGTGACCTTCCGCCTGAAAGCGGACTATGCCACGATCGTCAAACTCTCCGGCTCCTGGATGCCCAATCCCTGGGGCGACACCATCGACATGAAACGCGGGGAAAACAATGTCTGGTCGGTGACGATTCCGCTCCCGGCTCCTGAGATCTACACGTACAATTTCGTGGTGGACGGCGTGGCCGTCAACGATCCCCAGAATGTTCTGGTGCAGCGTGACGGGACCCGTTACCTGCCGATGCTCCTCGTTCCCGGCGAACGTACGGAGAACTATGGGGAGGCTACATTGCACGGTACGGTCAGCCACCCTTGGTACGACAGTAAGATCCTGGGGATGAGCCGTCGCCTGACGGTCTATACCCCGTACGGTTATGAGGCCAATCCCAAGAAGAAGTATCCGGTCCTGTATCTGCTGCATGGTGCAGGCGGCGATGAGGAAGCCTGGATTTCGATGGGCCGTACCGCCCAGATTCTCGACAATCTGATCGAGAAGGGTCTTGCAGAACCCATGATCGTGGTCATGCCGAACGGGAATCCCGGCCAGGCAGCCGCCCGTACGCTGAATATCCCGGAGAAATCCATTGACCGCCGGGCTCCCGAAAATCGTGATCTCTATGTCCGAAGCCTTTGCACGGAGATCGTTCCGTTCATCGAGAAGAATTACCGCGCTATTCCCAAGCCGGCCTCCCGCGCGATAGCCGGCCTTTCGATGGGTGGCGGCCACACCATCTCGGCATCCATCCTCTTCCCGGAAATGTTCGACTATATCTGCCCGCTCTCGGCAGCCGGAAGCGCTACGCCCGAGCAGATTGCGGCCTTGAAGAAAGCGGGCGTCAAGCTCTATTTCCTGGCATGCGGCAGCGCGGACTTCCTTTTCAAGGGTGCGGAGGAAATGCACGCCAAACTCCAGGAACAGGGACTCAACCATGAATACTTCGTTTCGGAGGGAGGGCATACATGGGCCAACTGGCGCTTGTACCTGAACACATTTGCCAGAAAGCTTTTCAAATAAAAAAAACGGGTCCAACCCGTTTTTTTTGTATATTTATCAAATCAAATTGCCTGTAAGATGATCGATCAAGCGACCCGGGAGCGCATCATTGCGCTGGTTCACAAGGAAGTTGTTCCTGCTATTGGTTGTACGGAGCCGATGGCCGTAGCACTCTGCACGGCACGAGCGACAGAACAACTCGGCTGCAAGCCGGAAAGCATCGAGGCGCTCCTGAGCGCGAATATCCTGAAAAATGCCATGGGTGTCGGCATCCCCGGAACGGGGATGACCGGCCTGCCCATCGCCATTGCATTGGGCGCGCTGGTCGGTAAGAGCGATTATCAGCTGGAAGTATTGCGCGACTTGACTCCTGAAACCCTGGAGGCTGGACGTCAGTATATCGAGGAGGATCGGATCCACATCGATTTGAAGAAAGGAATCCGTGAAAAACTCTACATAGAGATTGTTGTCACAGCGGGGAATCGGCACGCGACGGCAGTGATTGCCAAAGGACACACCCATTTTATTTATATTGCCGACGGCCGTCTCGACGATGCGTCACTGCAGGAACTTCTTCCCGAGACGGTGGCAGGCGTTCCGGAAAGCGATGAAATCCAGCTCAACTTGAAACTCGTCCATGACTTTGCTACGACGGCGCCGCTCGATGAGATCCGCTTTATCCTGGAGACCCGTGACTACAATATGAAGGCTTCCTATGAAGCCTTGAAGGGCAATTACGGGCACAACCTGGGCAAATCCATCGACCGGCCGCTCGCCAAAGGCATTCTGGGCAACAGCATCTATTCGCACATGATTGCCCGGACCGCCTCGGCGTGCGATGCGCGGATGGGCGGCGCTATGATTCCTGTGATGAGCAATTCCGGCAGTGGCAACCAGGGCATCTGCGCCACCATCCCGGTATGCGTCTATGCCCAGGAAAATGAGAATACGGAGGAAGAATTGATCCGAGCCTTGATGCTGAGCCACCTGACGGCCATCTATATCAAACAGTCGCTGGGCAAACTGTCGGCTTTGTGCGGCTGCGTGGTGGCAAGTACAGGCAGCAGCGTGGGCATCACCTATCTGATGGGCGGTGACTATGCACGCTGCTGTGCCTCCGTGAAGAATATGGTGGCCAACCTGACCGGTATGATTTGCGACGGTGCCAAGCCTTCCTGTTCGCTGAAACTTACCTCGGGTGTTTCGACCGCCATCCTCTCAGCCCTGTTGGCCATGGAAGGGAAGTGCGTTACATCCCAGGAGGGGATTGTGGATGACGATATTGACCGCTCCATCCACAACCTGACGGCCATCGGAGCCGATGCGATGAACATCACCGATGAGATGGTGCTCCGCATCATGACGACCAAAGGCTGCTGATATCCAGAATTATTTGTACCTTTACGATATGATGCGTCTCCGTCATATCGGCTGGTTCTTTCTGCTGGTCCTTTTCGCTTGTGCTTGTGGCCGGCAGGAGCGGTTGGATGCTTCGTCCCGGGCCCTGCTGGAAGAACTGGACCGTTATGTATCCATGCGTGAACTTTATGTGGCGCGAAAGCTCCAGCAGACCGACGCCTTGCGCCATCTGGCCCAGTCTGTCCGCAATCCGCGTATGCAGTACGAAACGGAGTTGGACCTTGCCGCCGAGTTTTTCTCTTTCAGTTTCGATTCGACACAAGCCTGCCTGCAGCACTGCCAGTCGCTCGCCATTTTCCCTCTGAAAGACCAAGAATGCTACGATCTGGCATCCATCCGCCTGGGTCACCTTTACACCAAGTCGGGCAACTATATGGAAGCGTACGACCTCCTCTGCCGGCAGTTGGATGCGGCTTCGCTTTCGGAAGACCTTAAGGTGGAATACCTGACGGCACTTTACGATTTCACTGTGGATATGATGGGCAATTCCGGTATGGTGGATCGGCTGGCTATTCCGGATCTGGATTCAATCCGTACACAACTTCTGGCCTCGCTTCCCAAGGATTCCCAACAATGGCAGAAATTGAAACGGGATGATTTGCTGGCATGCGGGCAGCTAGCTTCTGCCGACAGCATAAGCCGTCTGTTGATTGCAGGTATCAAACCCGATGAACGTGCCTACGCCATCGAAGCCTTTCATCAGTCCATCATCGCCGAGCGGATGGGCAATTCCTTCGAGCGTCTGGCCTGGCTTGTCCGTTCGGCGGAATGCGATATCGTCAATGCTGTCAAGGATTATGCTTCCCTGACGATGGTGGCGGAGTTGATTATGGCTGCCGATGTGGACCATTCATTTCAGTATCTCCGCATTGCGCAGGAAGATGCGCTTTTTTATAATGCGCGCTTACGGCCTTGGCAGATTTCAGGCTCGATGATGCGGGTACAGGATGCCTATTCCGCCCGGCAGGAGGTTTTCCGGAAAACCTCGGATGTGGCGAATATCCTGTTTGCTTTGCTGACGCTCGCTTTGTCGGTTCTTACGTGGTCCCTGGTTGTCCGTTCCCGCAAGCTATCCCGTCTGCGGCGCGAGTTGGAGGAGAACAATGCCCAGCTGGCTGCTGTCAATGAAAAACTGGAACGGCTCAACCAGGAGATTTCTTCGGCCGACCAGGTGAAGGAGCGTTTCATCCTTTCCTTTCTGGAGACTTTCTCCCAGCAGATCCATGATTTCCGTTCCCAGGACAATCATTTGCGGAACTTGCTCAAACGTGGCAAGTCCGACCAGCTGCTCCGGGAACTCTCGGATTCGGCCCGGTCGGAGAAAGCCCGACAGGATTTCTTCCAGACGTTCGATACGACGTTCCTGGCCATGTATCCCGATTTTGTAGCACAGTTCAATGCGCTGCTGAAAGAAGATGCGCGGATCATTCCGCCAGAAGGGAAGCTCACCACCGAGCAACGGATCTTCGCTTTGATCCGTCTCGGCGTGGATGATTCCAAACAGATTGCAACGATGCTCGACTATTCCCTCAGTACCATCTACAATTACAAGGTGGCTGCACGAAACAATGCGCTCGGCGACCGCGAGGCTTTTGAACAGCAGGTCAAAAAGATTGGCCGGTAGTTCCCGGACCTTCCCGAATCACTACTTTTTTCAGGTAAAAATGGAGTTTCAACATTCTGTATAACAGCTTGTTGAATTTTCAAATCCACTACTTTTTTATTATAGTGCGCGCGACGCGTTGCTATTTCTGCTAATTTTGTGAAGACTTCCTTCAAAATGGAAGATTATAGCAATTCAAAATATCATTTTTTTAACCAAAACGCCCCTTTAATTCAACAAGCGTATGAAAAGATTAGCTGCTTTGATCCTTGCATTAGGATTCAGCCTGGCGGCTTTTGCCCAGAGCATCACCGTGACCGGTGTGGTTTTGGACGGAGACCGTCAGCCGATTGTCGGCGCTTTTGTCGTTGAACAGGGAACAACCAACGGTACCGCTACCGGCATCGACGGTGATTTCACCATCCGTGTCGCTTCGGGAGCTGTCCTGGAAATTTCCTGCATCGGCTATGTGACCAAGAGCATCACAGTCACGCAAGACCAGAATCTGGAAGTCATCCTCGAAGATGACATGGAGATGCTGGAAGAGACCGTGGTGGTCGGTTATGGTGTCCAGAAGAAGAGCGTCGTGACCGCTTCCATCTCGAAGGTGGACGGTGACGCCCTCAACACGGTCCGCGCCTCCACCATCAACGATGCCATCAAAGGCAAAGTATCCGGTGTCCAGATCACCCAGGCTTCCGGCCAGCCGGGATCCGGTTCCCAGATCAAGATCCGCGGTATCGGTACCGTCAACAATTCGGACCCGCTCTACATCGTGGACGGCATGCCCGTTGACGGTGGCATCGATTACCTCAACCCCAATGACATCAAGTCGGTCGAAATCCTCAAGGATGCCGCTTCGGCCGCGATCTACGGTGCCCGCGCCGCCAACGGCGTCGTGCTGGTGACCACGAAGAACGGTGAGAAAGGCCAGGCTTCCATCAATTATAATGGTAGCTACGGCTGGCAGAATCCCTGGCGCAAGAAGGAAGTCCTCAATGCTACGGAATATATGGTGATCATGAACGAAGCCCGCATCAATGACGGCGGTGCGCCGCTCTACTCCGCTGCCGAAATCGCATCAGCCGGAAAGGGTACGGACTGGCAGGATGAGGTCTTCAACTACAATGCCCCGATCATGCAGCATCAGCTCGCCGTGAGCGGCGGTACGGAGAAGGCCACCTATTTCGTATCCCTGGGTTACTTCAAGCAGGACGGTATCGTCGGCGGCAACTACGGAAAGTCCAACTACGACCGCCTCTCCATCCGTTCGAACAACACCTATGTCCCTTATGAGACCACCGAACGCAACTTCCTCAACAAACTGACGGTTACGGCCAACTTGGCTTACTCGAACATCAATGCGGCCGGTATCACGACCAACTCCGAGTTCGGTTCCGTGCTGGGTTCCGCTGTCGGTTTCAACCCTGCGATTCCGGTTTTCGCGGATGAGGCAACTGCAGCCCGCATCCTGGCCGAGCACCCGACGGCCATCGTCGCTTCGGACGGCCGTGTGTATTCGCTCCCTCCGACGGGTTACCAGGAACTCACCAACCCGGTGGCCAACCTCGACACTCCGGGCAATACCTTATATAAGACGCATAAGTTCGTGGCCAATTTTGCCGCTGAACTGAATATCCTCCCGTTCCTCAAGTTCAAGTCGAGCTTCGGCACCGACCTGTCATTCTGGCGCAACCGCGGCTATGGCTTCGAGCAGTACAAGAGCTCGATGAACCAGACTCTCACCAGCTGGGTGAACCAGGGAATGAACGAAGGTCTCCGTTGGCAGGTGGAGAACTATTTCACTTACGACCAGGCCGTCGGCCGTCACCATTTCACGGCCGTGCTGGGTCAGTCGGCGATGAGCTATTCCTATATTTATGTGTCGGGTACCGACTACAACCTCAAGGAAACCAATCCGGCCATGGCTTATATCGATTCCGCGATCGGAAGCTCCGATGACGAGCGCACGAGCGGCGGTACCGGCGGCTATGATGTCCAGCGGCTGGCTTCCTACTTCTTCCGCTTCGACTACAACTACGACGAGCGATATATGTTGGAGTTCACCATCCGTCGCGATGGTTCTTCCCGCTTCGGTCCGGGTCATAAGTGGGCTACGTTCCCAGCTGTTTCCGCCGGTTGGAATGTGACCAACGAGCCTTGGTTCAAGGACAACCGTCCCGACTGGATTAACCAGATGAAATTCCGCGCCAGCTGGGGTAAGAACGGTAACGAGAACATCGGTAACTTCCGCTACGCTTCCCTGATGGATACCGGCCAGGAATACTATTTCGGTGTCGGCTCCCTCGCTTATGGCAATATGTACTCCGGCGCTTCGCCGGCCGCGCTGGCCAACCCGACCATCCGCTGGGAGGAATCCGAGCAGATCGACGTCGGTTTTGACGCCCGCTTCTTCCAGGACCGCTTGAGCTTCGGTTTTGATTACTATAACAAGAAGACCAACGGCATGCTGATGGACAAGCCGATCCCGTCCTATGTCGGACAGGGCGCGCCGATGTCCAACCTCGGTGACATGCGCAACTGGGGTTCTGAGTACGAACTTGGCTGGCAGCATCAGGTCGGGGATTTCCACTATTCCATCAGCGCCAATGCCTCGCATCTGCGCAACCGCCTGATCAACCTCGGCAACGAGTCGGGTGAGGCTGTTTACCAGAGCAACGGTGCTTCGGGCATCGGCGACTATGTGAAAGGTTCCAACGGCGAAGTCTGGCCGTATTTCTACGGTATGAAGACGGACGGCCTCTTCCAGAACTGGGCTGATATCAACAACTACCGGGACAAGGACGGCAACCTGATGCAGCCTACGGCCCAGCCGGGTGACGTGAAGTTCGTGGATGTCAACGGTGACGGTTACGTGAACGACGACGACCGCACCAAGATCGGAAAGGGTATGCCGGACTGGACGGCCGGTCTGACGTTGACCGCAGACTGGAAAGGCTTCGATGCCTCCATTTTCTTCCAGGGTTCCTTCGGCAACCAGATCTTCGACTACTCGATGCGTGGTGACATTCCTGCCCAGAACCGTCCCGCCTGGATGCTCGACCGTTGGATCGGCGAAGGCACTTCCAACCACGTGCCCCGCATGACCAATGCCAACCCCAACCAGAACTGGCGTTCTTCCGACCTTTGGGTGAAGGATGGCTCCTTCGTCCGCCTCAAGACCGCCCAGATTGGTTATACGTTCCCTGCCAAACTGATGAAGGCCATCCATATCTCGAATTTCCGCGTATATGTGGCTGGTGAGAACCTCCTGACCTTTACGAAGTATGAAGGCTTCGACCCGGAAATGGCTTCGGACGGCTACACGACGATCGGTGTGGACCGCGGCATCTATCCGCAGTCCCGTACCATCACCCTCGGCGCTTCCATCACTTTCTAAACCATGAAGACGATTATGAAATTCAATCGATTTTTTGCAGTAGTAATCCTGGCCGGCATGATGCTGACCAGCTGTGGCGAAGAGTTTCTGACCGCTCACTCCACTTCCCAGGGTGAAGCCGGCGCCGCCGCCACCGAAAGCGCGATCCTGTCTTATCTGACGGCCGCTTACCAGCCGCTGCTGATGGACTCCTACGCGAACTACAACTACAACCATATCCTTCTGCTCTCCGACCTCCGCAGCGACGATATCTACAAAGGCGGCGGTGATGCCGGTGACCAGTCGTGGATGTACCACATGTCCCTGTTCCAGATTCCGGCTTCCGAAAGCCCGACAGGTATCTGGAGCCTGTACTACACGGCAATTGCCCGTGCCAACAATACGCTGCTGGCCATCGACAATGCCGTCGGTTTCGACAGTGATGCCGCCAAGCGCAAACTGTCCGGCTACAAGGCGGAAGCGCTGTTCCTCCGTGCCTATTATCTCCATCACCTGTGGAAACTCTTCGGCAACATTCCTTTCTTCACCGAGCCGCTGGAAGATCCTTTCATGGCCCGCCAGAAGAGTGCCGATGAGATCTATCAGGACATCATGACGGACATCGCCGCCGCCGAGGCTGCCGCCTCCGCCGCCGGTGACGAATTCCCGATGTACACCAATGCGACCGCCAAGCAGGCGCGGACCAACCTGGCCGCCCTTTATATGCTCAAGGCCCGCGTCGTCATGTACCAGAAGGATCAGTCCAAATACAATGAGGTGGCTTCCGATATGGCGAAGATCATCTCCAGCGGCTCCTACAGCCTGATCGCTTTCGATGCCCTGTGGACCGGTGCGGATGAGAATGATTTCAGCCGCGAATCCATCTTCGAGAGCAACCAGATTTCGGATGGCAAGCGTGACTGGGGCAGTGCCTGGACCGGCTGCGGTACCAACCTCCCTGCCTACATCTCGCCGAACGAACTTTCCGATCCCGTCTTCTGCGGCGGTTGGGGCTTCGGTCCTGTCCGTCAGGCTACCTGGGATATGTTTGAAGACGGCGACGTACGCCGTGAAGGTTCCATCAACAAGTTTGCCGACGGTACCTATGGACCGCGTTTCCAGAATACCGGCCTCTTCCAGAAGAAGTATGCCGCCCGGACTGCGCTGCGTTCGCCGATCGGCACCGTGGACCTCAACTATCCGAACAACCTGATCATCTTCCGTTTCGCCGAGACGCTGCTCAACTATGCTGAGCTCGTCGGTGCGCAGGGCGCATCCGCCGCCGGCGGTGTGTCCGCGCAGGATTGCCTCGACCAGATCCGTTTCCGCGCCGGTCTGGGTTCCATTCCTTTGACGTTCGACAATATCAAGGCTGAACGCCGCAAGGAGTTCGTCGGCGAAGGCATGCGCTTCTGGGACCTCATCCGTTGGGGTGACGCCGCCGCCGTGCTGACCGAGAACGACACCCAGTATCAGAGTGTCCGTTCGTTCGATCCGGCTAAGGACAAATACCTCCCGATTCCGCAGAGTGAGTTGAGCCGCACCGCCGGCACCGGCGAATACGAGCTCAAACAGAACCCTGGCTATTAATGGATAAAGCATATCATCAGTCATGAAGAATAGTATCAAATTCAGTCTGGTCCTGGCCGCATTGGGCACCCTTCTGTTTGCCTGCTCGCCGCTGGATACCGACAAATATCATCTCGGTGACCCTGTCAGCGAGAGCCAGCTCAGCTTCAGCTATGCGCCGTCTTCCACGTCGCCCAATATCATTGTGCTGACGAACAGTTCTTCGACTCCGGGTGTCGCGCTCTGGGACCTGGGCAATGGAACCACCACCAAAGGTGACGAAGTGTCCGTTGCATATCCTTTCAAAGGTGACTACACGGTAACGATGTCGCTCTATACGACCGGCGGCAGCGCTTCGATTTCGAAGGTGATTACGATTACCGACGACGACTACGGCCTGCTCGATACGCCCGGTTTCAACGCTTTGACCGGCGGTGCCAATGCAACCGAGGGCAAGACTTGGGTCTTTGCCAAATATACCCGTGGCCATTTCGGAGTGGGTGACATCAATGCCGCGCCCGAAACGAACGGTCCTGCCTGGTGGCAGTGCGATCCCCAGGGCAAAGAAGGTTGCTCGTTGTATGAGAATGAATATACCTTCATCCAGAAGGGAACGAAACTGATCTGGAAGAACCAGGGTTACATCTACACGAATGAGAACGGTATGAACCACCTCGGAATTCCCGGTACGCCCAATGCGGCGGTCGGTGATTTTGACGTGCCTTACACACCGGCCGACAACCTGACTTTCTCCCTCGATGAGACCAATATGACGTTGACGCTCAGCGGCGGTGCCTTCTTCGGCTTCTATACCGGCGACAGCGTATATCGTATCATGCGCCTGACCGAGCACGAGATGTATGTCTGGTGCGGCAGTGCGGCCGAGCCGGGCAACGCCTGGTATTTCATCCTGGTTCCGAAAGACGAACTCAAGGAACCCGATCCGGAACCGGTCATTCCGCCGGATCCGAAACCCGCTCCGGAAGAGGCCTGGTTCCGTCCTAACGCGCCGACCAACCTGCTCCGTTCGACGGTCGATTATGAGAGCTGGTTCAGCGGTGCCGACTGGGCCGGTGGCCTGGAACCGGGCGTAGCGGTCAAGAACGACATCGTCATTACCGTTCCCGAGGGAATCGGCGGTGGTGAGTGGATGGGACAGTTCAAGATCCGCACCCATATTCCGGCGGATGCCCGCGAGCGTTTTGACTTCAGTGTCAATATCAATGCGACCCAGGCCGGTACGGCGACCGTCAAGATGACGGCGGCCGACGATCCTGCTGACGATGAGTTCTTCTACAATGGCAACATCGGCGTGGGGGCTGGTGCGACCACCATCTTTGAGGAAGCCGACCACATGCTCAACAAGGCCACCGAGAGTGTCCTGCTGATCTTCGACTTCGGCCGTTTCCCGGCCGGTACGGTCATCACCCTCTCGAACCTCTGTCTCCAGAAGCACATTCCGCTCAGCGACAAACCGGAGGTAACGAATCTCTGGCCTGCGGCCACGGTAACCACTTCGCAGTGGTTCAGCGGTCCCGACTGGGCCGGCGGCCTGACGGCTGACTTCACGATGCTTGAAGACAATGGTTTCGAGATTACGATTCCGGAAGGAACCGGCGGCAGCGAGTGGATGGGCCAGTTCGCTCTCCACACGGACATCCCGTTGCTCTCTTCCCACGAGTATGAGTTCTCCTGCAAGGTCACTTCGACGGCCGCTTCCACCTTCACGATGAAGCTTACCAACGATCCGGAAGCCGACAGCAAAGTCAGCTTCTACGATGGCGCCGTTACGATGACCGAGGGAACCGTTACCATCCGCAAACAGGGCATCAAGCCCGAATCCGAGGACGCTGAGGCGACGATGCTGATCTTCGACTTCGGCCGTACGCCGGCCGGCGCCAAGATCCGCGTGACAGACATCGTCCTGCAGGAATATGTCTATTAAGCGGATGCGCGCGATGTGGCCCATATTGTCCCTCATCTGCCTGGCTGTCGCATGCCATACGCCTGTGACGCCGGACGATCCGACGCCCGTGGCTCCCACGCTCAGCTTCGCCGCCAGTTCCCTGGCGGTCGAAGCTGAGGGCGGGGAGGCCTCGGTCCGGGTCACTTCATCGGCGACCTGGTCGGTCGAGACCGACGGCCAGAGCTGGTACGCGCTCACTTCCTCGTCGCAGATCTACGCCGGGGAGAGCATCCTGAAAGTAACGGCCGAGCCGAACAACACATCGGCCGACCGCAGCGGCACGATCCGTTTCACCAGCGGTGCCACTACCCGGCAGTTGACACTGACCCAGCCCTATTTTGTGCCGAAACTATCTTTCTCGAGTGATGCTGTAACGGGCGAGGGAACCGGTGGGGAAGTCGTTGTGACGACAAACGCCAATGCGACCTGGACGGCGGATGAGGCGGATATCGATTTCTGGTTTTCCTTGTCGCCGAAAACCATCGGTAAGGGTCAGGGCGAACTGAAAGTGAAGTTCAATCGAAGTTATGTCGTTTCCCGCCGCTCCGCGGAAGTTCATTTCCGCAGCGGAGACCAAGTGAAAGTGCTGGTTATCAGTCAGAAAGAAGGGGAGCCCGTAGCGCCGGGCGCCTTTGTTCCGGAAGGGTATCAGTTGGTATGGCAAGATGATTTCTCATCCACATCCGACGAGCTGAAGGACAAGTGGCGCTTTGAAAACTGGGCGCCGGGGCGTGTCAACCACGAGCTTCAGCGCTATGTGCCGGACGATCGCCGGACCTCCTATGTGCAGGACGGTGCCCTTCACATTGTGGCTCGCAAAGATGGCGGCCAGGTGATTTCCGCTCGTATGAACAGCAAGGAATCCTGGCTTTACGGTTATTTTGAAGCGGCCATCTGGCTTCCGAAAGGAAAGGGTACCTGGCCTGCGTTCTGGATGATGCCCGACGACCAGTCGAAAGGCTGGCCGGCCTGTGGGGAAATCGACATTATGGAAGAAGTGGGTGTGGATGCCAACATCACATCCTCGTCCATCCACTGTGAGTCGTACAACCATGTCAAGAATACCCAGAAGACGGCCAGCCGGCTGATTCCCGGTGCCGAAAGCGAATATCATGTGTTTGCGCTCGAATGGACGGAAGATTTCATCAAGACATATGTGGATGGCGAGATCATGCTTTCTTTCGCAAACGACAAAGCGGGTCGCGACAGCACCTGGCCGTTCAACAAGAAATTCTTCCTGATCCTGAATCTGGCCTGGGGCGGTGACTGGGGCGGTTATGCCGGTGTGGATGAGAATGTCCTCCCGTGCACGATGCGGGTGGATTATGTACGTGTTTACAAGAAGTAAGCGAACAAGATGAAATACATACGAAACCTATTCCTTTTGGCTGTCGCCGTTGTGGCTGTCTCCTGTACGACAGGACAGACGACCACAACGGTGGGCACCTCCACGGAGGTTGAGAAGAAAGTGGAGCAGTTGCTGGGAAAGATGACGCTGGCTGAAAAGATCGGACAGATGAACCAGGTTTCTGCCGGCGGCGATGTATCCAATTACGCCGAGAGCCTCCGCAAGGGGCAGATCGGCTCAATCCTCAACGAAGTGGATCCGGAGAAGATCAATGCTTATCAGCATATCGCCGTCGAAGAATCCCGCCTGGGCATTCCCTTGCTCGTAGGCCGGGACGTCATCCACGGCTACCATACCATATTCCCGATTCCACTTGGCCTGGCTGCTACCTTCGATCCTGAACTGGTTGAAAAGGGGGCCCGCATTGCCGCGGTGGAAGCTACGGCACAGGGTACACGCTGGACTTTCTCCCCGATGCTCGACATTGCCCGTGACCCGCGCTGGGGCCGGATTGCCGAAGGGAGCGGGGAAGATACCTATCTGGATTCCCGCATGGCAGTGGCCATGGTCCGCGGATACCAGGGATCTTCGCTTGACGAGACTTCGATGGCAGCTTGCGTCAAGCATTTTGTGGGATACGGTGCGGCTGAAGGCGGTCGTGATTACAACAGCACGTATTTGTCCGAACGTCAGCTCCGCAACATCTATCTGCCGCCTTTCGAGGCTGCCATCCAGGCAGGGGCCATGACGCTGATGACTTCATTCAATGACAATGACGGCGTCCCTTCTACGGCCAATGCATTTATCCTCAAGGATATCCTTCGGAATGAGTGGGGCTTTGACGGGCTTGTCGTCACGGACTGGGATTCGATGGGCGAGATGATTGACCACGGTTACGGTCTGGATCGCAAAGACGTGGCGATGAAAGCGGCCAATGCCGGTGTCGATATGGACATGATGACTTTCGGTTTCCTTTCGCATCTGGAAGAACTGGTGCGCAGTGGGGAGGTGAAGGAATCGACGATTGACGAGGCGGTCCGCCATATCCTCCGTGTCAAATTCATGCTGGGACTCTTCGAGAATCCGTATGTGGACGTGGAGGCATCCCAGGCGGTCCAGTATGCCCCGGCCCATCTGGAGGCTGCCTGCAAGACGGTGGAAGAGTCTGTCATCCTGCTGCAGAACGACGGAACCCTTCCGCTTCAGGCGGACCGGATCCGTACCATCCTGGTGACTGGCCCGATGGCTGACGCGCCGCACGACCAGTTGGGGACCTGGGCCTTCGATGGCCAGAAGTCCCATACGGTCACACCGCTCAAAGCCCTGCAGGAAAGGTTCCCGGGCAAAGTGGTCTATGTTCCTGGCTTGCAGTACAGCCGGCAGGAGCGCAACCGTTTCGACGATGTGGTAGCAGCCGCACGCCGTGCGGATGTGGTCCTTGCTTTCCTGGGGGAGGAGGCTATCCTGTCGGGTGAGGCCCACAGCCTGGCCGATCTCAACCTGATCGGCTCGCAGAGCGGATTGCTCGCCGCGTTGAAGGCGACTGGCAAACCGGTCGTCGCGACGGTGATGGCCGGCCGGCCGCTCACGATTGAGCGGGACCTGCCCAACTGCAACGCTCTGCTATATGCCTTCCATCCCGGCACGATGGGTGGCCCGGCGCTGGCAAACCTGCTTTTCGGCGATGCCAATCCTTCCGGAAAAACACCGGTTACTTTCCTTCGGACCGTGGGGCAGGTTCCCATGTACTATTCGCATAATATGACAGGCCGTCCTTATCGGGGTGAGAAAATGCTGGCCGATATTGACCAGGAAGCCGGACAGACTTCCTTGGGCAATACATCCTATTACCTGGACTATGGAGCTTATCCGCTCTTCCCGTTCGGGTATGGTTTGAGCTATACGACGTTTGCGTATTCGGACCTTACCATGGACAAGGATGTGTATCCGGTGGACGGAACCATCTCGGTGTCCTTTACGCTCACCAATACCGGTGCGTATGATGGTACTGAAGTAGTTCAGTTGTATGTGCGCGACCTGGTCGGCTCGTTGACCCGTCCGGTGCGGGAACTCAAACAGTTCCAGCGTATCAGCCTGAAGGCGGGTGAAAGCCGCCAGATCCGGATGGAACTGCCGGTAGCCGATCTGGCCTTCTTTGGCCTTGACGGTACGAAGAAAGTTGAGCCGGGTGAATTCCACCTTTGGGTGGCCGGCGACAGTGTATCGGGTGAACCGATCTCTTTTCAAGTAAAATAACAGACGGGTGAGGCGAATTTTTAGGTTATTAATGTGGGTGGGCATGTTATTGCTTTCGGTCTCTTGTATCGAGAGCCCGAAAGCAATGCTGCTCACTGTGAGGGCCGAGCGGGATACGCTCGTCCTTCCGGTTTCAGGTACTGCTGAATTTTTCTTCACGGTCAACGAGCCGGATTATGCATTTGACCTGGATAAGGATGTCGTCCTGTATCTGGCAAAAGGCCAGTTCCTTGCTTCGCAGGATTTCTTTCTGAGCCGTGTCGAGAAGGATACGGTGCCCGGGCGCTATAAGGCGATTGTCAGCGATACCGGAAAGGACGACACCTATGTTTCGGAAGTCTGTCTGGGCGTCCGGATGCCTGAAGGCCATTTCAAGCTTTCCAACCATTTCCTCTGTATCGGTGAATTCGCCGGTCCGATGGGCCGTGCCCGGAAGACCGGATTGCCTGTTCTCTATCTCAACACCCAGGACGGTGCGAAAATCGTTTCCAAGGAGGATTATGTGAAGGCGTCCGTGACGCTGGAAGAAGCGGGCAACCTGTCTGATGTCATGACATGCAGCGTGAAGGGCCGCGGCAACACGACCTGGAGCTGGCCCAAGAAGCCTTATTTGCTGAAATTCGACGCCAAGACCTCGTTTTTCGGCTTCCCTGCCCACAAACGCTGGGTACTGCTGGCCAATTTCATGGACCGCACGATGATGCGCAACCTCGTGGCCTTGAAGGTTTCGTCGATGACTTCGCTGGACTGGACTCCACGGGGCCGCAGCGTGGAACTGGTGCTCAACGGTGTACATCAGGGCAACTATCTGCTTGTCGAACAGGTGCGTGTTGACAAGAACCGGGTCAATGTCGGGGATGACGGGTATCTGTTTGAGTCGGATTTCCATTACGACAATGAGATTCAATGGATGGATCCGCACGGACGTTGTGTCCAGTTCGGTAGCGGCATTCCGTTCGGAATCAAGGCGCCCGATGCTGACGAGATAACACCGGCCCAGATCCAGGAGGGGAAGGAGTTGATTGCCCGGACGGCAAGGGCCATCTATGGACCGGACTTCAAGGATCCGGAGAAAGGCTATGCTGCTTACATCGACGTGGATTCGTTCATCGATTATTGGATCGTATTTGAGGTCATGGGCAACCATGAGTTGGGCAATCCGGGCAGCGTGTACTACCATTGCAGGAAAGACGGCAAACTGCAGGCGGGTCCCTGCTGGGATTTCGACTGGGGCATCCTTTCGTACAATACGTCCCCGCAGGCCCGTACCGGACTCATCAACCGCGATGCTTGCTGGTATGCCCGTCTCTTTCAGGATCCGGCCTTTGCTGCGCGGGTCCGGGATCGTTTCAATGTGCTGCTGCCGCAGCTCCAGACGATTCCTGCCTATATCGATGAAATGGAGAAGATGATGGCTCTTTCGGCAGAGGAGAACTTCAAGCTTTGGAATCCCGCCCAGGATGCCTCGATGAACGGTGGGCGGATTATCAATGGAGACGAAAACATGACTTACTATGAGGCCGTTGCCTTGATCCGCAAGATCTACCAAGAGCGGCTGACCGTAATGCAAAATAACCTGAAATGATGCAAGTCCGTTTCGCTTTCTGTCTGCTGGCCGCTTTGCTGACGGCTGCGGCCTGTCCATCCAATTCTGACAACGGCAATCCTGCTCCAGCTCCTGCGGGGAATCGGGCAGTTGTCTATACGACCAATACCAGCGGCCTCCGTTTTCAGGAAAGCCATGTGACCGTGGAGGCAGCCACGAACGATCCTTTCACTGTGACTCTGACTGGAGAGACGTTCCAGACTGTGGAGGGTTTCGGTTTTGCCATCACGCAGGCCACTTGTTACAATCTGCTGCAGATGCCTGCGGGCGACCGTACGCAGTTTCTGACCGAGATCTTCAGCCGGGAGAAGGGGCTAGGCTCTTCGTTGATCCGGGTATGCATCGGTGGTTCCGATTTTTCACTCGACGAGTTTACGTGGTGTGACAAACCGGGTATCGGCAACTTTGCCGTCCATCCGCTCGACCAGCAGTATTTGTTCCCGATCCTCGACGAGATCTATGCCATCAATCCGGCCGTCAAGATCATAGGCTCTCCTTGGAGCTGTCCCCGCTGGATGAAGATAGACAGCCGCGGACTCCCGTTCGACAGTTGGACGGATGGTCACTTGAATCCGGACTATTATGCGGACTATGCGACCTATTTTGTGAAATGGATTCAGGAAATGGAGAAGCGGGGTTACCCCATCTATGCTGTCACCTTGCAGAACGAGCCGCTGAATCCGGGCAATTCGATGTCGCTCTATATGCCGTGGCAGGAACAGCGTGATTTCCTGAAAGTCGTGGGTCCCGCCTTTGCCAAGGCCGGCCTGAAGACCAAGATCCTGGTGTTCGACCACAACTACAATTTCGACAACATCGCTTCCCAGACCGACTATCCGCTGCATATCTTCGAAGATGCGGAAGCTTCGCGCTATACGGCCGGTTCGGCCTGGCATAATTACGGCGGAAACGTCACTGTTCTCGACCGGGTGCACGAGCGCTATCCGGAAAAGGAGATCTTTTTCACGGAAGCTTCCATCGGTACCTGGAACTATCAATATGAGAGTTGTGTGATCAATGATTTCCGCGATATTTTCCTGGGGACACTTGCGCGCTTCGGACGTGGCGTGACGCTCTGGAACCTGATGCTCGACGACAAACGCAGTCCGTACCGGCCTGGCGGCTGCTCGACCTGCTATGGCGCGGTCAGCATTGCTTCGTCCTCGTATTCGTTGGGATCCATCTCCCGCAATTCCCATTATTATAATGTGGCGCACTGCTCGAAAGTGCTGTTGCCCGGGGCTGTCCGCCTGGGCACCAAGGGCTATTCCAATCGCGGTCTCACTTATCAATGGTATCGCAATCCGGATGGTTCGTATGGTGTATTGCTCCTCAATGAAAACGACGTCGAGGCTAAAATCATCTTCTCCACCGGCCGCTCCTCCGTCACCTGCATGATTCCTCCTCACGCCCTTCAGTCGGTCCTTTGGACTGAATAATTCGACAAGTGGCAAAACCGTTGCGCTGGTAGTTCCTCCAGAACCCATGCCACCCTCGGCACTGTAAGAGGGAGAGGCCCAAAGCCTGGAAGGCTTTGGGAGGGGTCGCGCGGAGCGCGACGGTTCTGGAGGAACTACCAGCGCAACGGTTTAAGAACTTAAGCCTTCAGGCGGAGGAAACTGTAGCCGAAGCGTTTGCAGGCGGCTTTTTCCAGTTCTTCGCGGTCGTCCGGGTGGGCGATGGCGATCAGCGCTTTGGCGCGCTGCGCCAGATTCTTGCCGCGGAGATAGGCGATGCCCCATTCGGTGGCTACGTATTGCGTCTGGAAACGGGTCGTTACGACGCCGGCGCCCGGGGTGAGGGTCGGGACGATCTTTCCCTTGCCCTTGTTTGTACGCGACGGCAGCGCGATGAAGCATTTGCCGCCTTCGGACAATGAGCAGCCGTACATGAAGTCGTGCTGGCCGCCGACACCCGAGAAGATCATCTCGCCAATCGAGTCTGCGCAAACCTGGCCGGTCAAATCCACTTCGAGGGCGGAGTTGATGGCGCAGGCTTTCGGGTTCTGGGCGATCAGGAACGGATTGTTGGTGTAGGCCACGTCGTAGAATTCCATCGTCTTGTTGTGGTCGATGAATTCGTACATCTCCTTGGAACCCAGCGCGAGCGCAGCGATGCTGACGCCCGGGTGCACTTTTTTCAGCGAGTTGTCGATGACCCCTTCCTTCATGAGCCGGATCACGCCGTCGGTCATCGCTTCGGTATGCAGGCCCAGGTGCTTGTGGTGTTTGATGCCGTTGAGGATGGCATTCGGAATGCCGCCTACGCCAATCTGGAGGCAGGCTCCGTCGGGAATCTCAGCCGCTACGTTGGCGCCGATCGCCTTCTCGATTTCAGTCGGTTCGCCAAACTGCATGGCGATGGGCGGTACGTTGCAGCGGACAGCCGCGGTAATCTTGGATTCATGGATCAGGCAGCCGCCGTAGAGATAGGGGATGGCTTCGTTGACTTGGGCGATGACCACGCGGGCTGTTTCCACAGCCGCGACGGAGATGTCGCAACCGATGCCGTAGCTGCAGAAGCCATTTTCGTCCGGAAGCGAGCAGTTGATGAAGGCTACGTCGATGGGCAGTTCTCCTTTCCGGAAAAGCGCCGGTACTTCACTCAGGAAGCAAGGTGTCAGCGATCCGTAACCTTCAGCCACGTGCTTGCGCTGGTCCGCGCAAAGGAAAATGCTGTTGACCAAGAAGGAATCCTTGAATTCCGGCTTGCAGAATGGCGCGGGCCCCTCCGTGATGTTGAAGCCCGAGACGATCTGTACGCCGCGCAATTCATCTGCCCGGCGGGCGAGCGCTTCCTGCAGGATGACGGGGACAGAGGTGCTGCCCTGGCAGCAGACGGTATCCCCACTTTGGACGAGGCGGACAGCCTCGTCGGCAGTCATGTAGTTCATGGCCGGTTATTTTTGGGCCGATGCCAGGCCGGCATCGAAGGCTTTGATGTTGGCTTCTACGATGGCTTCTCCCTTGCGGCCGAAAATCCGGCGGATGCCTTCACGCAACTTGTCCGGATCGAGGATGTTGAGCACGGCGGCCGTGGCGCCCAGCAACACCATGTTCGCGCTGCGCGGTGAGCCCACTTCCTTGGCAATGGTATCCACGTCGATGGCGATCACGCGCGGCAGTTTGTCCAATTCCCCCATAACCTGGTCCATCGGCGGATAATCGGGGATGTTCTGGAAAGGAACGGTATTGGTGATGATCCAGCCTTCGGGGGCCAGATAGGGGATATAGCGGAGCGCTTCCAGCGGTTCGAGCGAGACGATGAGGTCGGCACCGCCGCGGGGGATCAGGTCGCTGAAGATAGGGTCGGAAGAGAGGCGGAGGTTCGACTGGACGTCGCCGCCACGCTGGCTCATGCCGTGTACCTCGGCCTGTTTCAGATGGAGTCCCTGCTGCAGGGCGGCCGAACCGATGACCGTGGCAATGGAGAGGATGCCTTGCCCTCCCACGCCGGCGAGAATGATATCTTGTTTCATGGCTTTACTTTTTTGCGTGTCTTCTGGCGGTTTGGATGCATTCGCGGCGGCAGACGATCACGGAGACGCCGTGGTATTCGATTTCTTCACGGATCACTTTTTCCATATCCGGATAGTTCTTCGGAAGCGGGACGATGGTGCGGATATGGGCCGGATCGACGCCGAGGCCGGCACAGATGGCTTCAATGCGGCCTGTTCCGGCCGAGTCCTGGCCACCTGTCATGGCCGTGGTCAGGTTGTCGGAGATGCAAAGCACCACGTCGGCGTTTCCATTGACGGCATCGAGCAGACCGGTCATGCCGCTGTGGGTGAAGGTCGAGTCGCCGATCACGCCGACGGCGGGCCAGGTGCCGCTATAGGCAGCGCCCTGCGCCATGGTGAACGAGGCGCCCATTTCCACGCAAGTATGGATGGCTTGGAACGGTGCCATGTACCCCAGTGTGTAGCAACCGATGTCGCTGAACACGCGGGCGGTCGGGTAGTCTTTCTTCAGCACGTTGTTGAGGGCGGTGTAGAAGTCGCGGTGGCCGCAGCCTTGGCAGAGAGCCGGCGGACGCGGTGCAAGGACCTGGGAGGCGGCGAATTCGGGACGGGCGGGGAGGCCGAGGGCCTTGCGCACGGCATCCGGAGAGAGTTCACCGTCGCGGACGACGGTATTGTCGATGCGGCCGATGATCTTCGTATCGGTCTGGAAAACGCCGCGGAGCATGTTCTCCACCAGCGGCTGGCCTTCTTCAAGTACGAGGATGGTCGGAACCAAAGTGGCGAGTTGGCGGGCCAGTTCGCGCGGGAAAGGATACTGCGAGATCTTGAGCACCGGATACGGGCAGCCGTCCGGATAGTTCTCCATCAGATAGTTATAGGCGATGCCGCATGCAATGATGCCCATCGTATGGTCTGGTCCGTCGGTCAGGCTGTTGAACGGTGAGGTCGCTGCGTCGGCTTCGAATTTCGCGTAGTCCTTGATCAGTTCGCGGTTGCGGACGCGGGCGTTCACGGGCAGGGTGACCCAGCGTTTGGGGTGGGCCGGATAGTGGAGTTCGTTCTGGGGACGGATGTCTTCCGTGGGCGTGACGACGGCCCGGGAGTGGGCCATGCGGGTTGTCAGGCGCATGATCACGGGAATCGTATTGGTTTCGGAATAGTCGAAGGCGGCGCGCGTCATGGCGTAGGCTTCCTGCTGGTTCGACGGTTCGAAGACCGGCATCATGCCGAAAGTGCCCCAGAAACGGGAGTCCTGTTCATTCTGCGAGCTGTGCATCGACGGGTCATCGCAAGCGGCTACGACCAGGCCGCCGTTGGCGCCGGTCATGGCCGATCCCATCAGCGGGTCGGCGCAGACGTTCATACCTACGTGTTTCATGCACACCAGGGCGCGCTTGCCGGCATACGACATGCCGAGGGCGCCTTCCATCGCGGTCTTCTCATTGCTCGACCAGACGTCGTGCACATGCCGCTCGGCGGTGAGGGGATGTCCCTGGATGTACTCGGTGATTTCGGTGGAGGGAGTACCGGGATAGGCATAAACGCCCGACAGGCCGGCGTGCAAAGCACCCAGGGCCACGGCCTCGTCTCCCAAAAGAAGTTGTTTGTCAGCCATAATTCGTTATACTGGTTTTCGATTTTCGTTTTTCAATCCTACAAAGTTAACGAATCGAAGCGATTATTCCAAAACACTTTTCAACTGTCATTCCTGTCGGGCGCTCCGCTTCGCTTGTCGCGTCCGTGACAAAACTACGACGGCAACGACCTACGCTAGCTCCTGATGGTGTTAAGCGTAACGGAGAAGGGTGTATGCTTGGAAAACCTTAGCCACCCTCGGCTATTAGAGGGAGGGGCCCGCCGCGAAGCGGTGGGAGGGGTCGCGCGGAGCGCGACGGTTTTCAAAGCATACACCCTTCGCAGTGGAGCGCTTCCCTTGCATTAAAGTAGCTTGCCGCGGAGGACGATGGCGGCGGGGCCGCCGATGCGGATGTCGGGATGGCCGTTCTGGAGGGTCAGGGTCGAGAGGACGGTGGAGGGGCGTCCCATAGCTTCGCCTTGCAAAAAAGCACATTGGGCCCCGTCTGCAATGATTCCGTGCAGGAAGAGATAGTAAGTGAGGGCGGCGTTGGCTGTGCCGGTAGCCGATTCTTCGGGGATGCCGAAGCGGGGAGCGAAATTGCGGACGTGGGCCGTGTAACCGTCTGTCGGGTCAATCGCACAGGCATGGACGCCCACTACGTCGTAGCGGGTACTCAGGGCGGAGAGCGCGTCCATATCTGGCCGGAGGGCTTGCAGCGTAGCGACATCCCGGACGGGCAGGATGATATCGGGGAGGCCTGTCGAGATGTTCTCAACCGGAAGTGCCGACAGGTCATCCGCTTCAAGGCCGCCCATGGCGTGCAGCAAGGAAGCCAGCATCTCCGGATTCTCGAAAGTACCGACCCTCCGGGCGGGGGCCATCTGCATCATCGTCACGGGACCGGGGAGGATTTCCAAATCACCGACCCGGGTGTGGTTGACGCAGGGAGTCCCGGCTTCGACGAGGCCTTCTTGAAAGAGGGTGCTGAATGAGGCGATGGTGGCATGTCCGCAAAGATCGATTTCGCCGGCAGGCGTGAAGTAGCGGACGGTGAATTCAGCCGGCCCTTCCGGGCGGATAAAGGCTGTCTCCGAGTAGCGCAGTTCAGCTGCGAGTTGTGCCATCCAGGCATCGTCCGGGTAATCAGCCCCTTTTTCGAGCAGTACAACACCGGCCGTGTTGCCGCCGAAAGGGACTCTTGTGAAGGCATCGACAATATAACATTTCATGGAAAAGTAATTTTTCCTAAATTTACATGATTATTTGCAAAAAAGAAAACTATGGAATCGGTTTTGGATTTGAACACGACGCTGTCATTTGTCATTCGCATTCTTGTCGCTTCCCTGATTGGCGCAGCAATCGGTTTTGAACGGAAATACAGGGCCAAAGGTGCTGGCATCGGGACGCATGTGCTGGTCGCAATCGGTGCGGCTTTGTTCATGATTGTTTCCCAGAACGGTTTTCTGGGATCGCCCCGCTTCGATGCGGCCCGTGTCGCAGCAGGCGTGGTCACCGGCATCGGTTTCCTGGGTGGCGGCATTATCCTTAAACAGCAGAACCGCGTGAGCGGCCTGACCACGGCTGCCGGCCTTTGGGTCACGGCTGCCATGGGCCTGACCATCGGTTGTGGCATGTATATCCTCGGCGTCAGCTGTGCCTTGATTGTCCTGGCGTGGATCGATATCGTCAACCGACTCTCCCATAAGATGGGAAAACGCCAGGTAATGGTCACGCTCTCGTCCGAAGACCATGCCGCCTTGCGCCAGGCAATCGAGTCTCTGGGAAAGAACGTAGAGTATTACAATCTCACCAAGAGCGATGCTTGCTACAAGGTCGAAGCACTCCTGAGCGTTTCCCAGAAATACTATACCAACGATCTGATTCCAACTCTGAACGCGCTGGAAGGCGTCTGGCTTGACAAACTTGAGTAACGGCTCGCCAGCGCTTAGAAGCGCAGCGTGATGTGCCCCAGGACGGTTGTACCAGCCACGGGGATGAAACCGATTTGGTAGTAACGATTGTCGTTCGGGTGGCCGCCGCTGGCATAGATGGCGCTATAGACCCACCCGCTCTGGGCGACGTGGGCGTTGAGCAGGTTGTTGGCTTCTACCCCTAAATCTATCTCTTTCAGGAAACCGCCAAGGCGGAAAGTATAACCTAGCGACAGGTCGCTCAGGCTGTAGGCCGGCAGCGAGCGGTCTGCATTTTCCGTATTGTCGAGATACATCCGGCTCACGAAGCCCGTGTGCCATTGAGCACGGAAGCCCTTATGGCGCAGACTGATGAAGCCGTTAACGATGGCGGAGGGTGAGTAGGCAAGGGCGGCATCCTCATAGTGGATGACGGTTACCCCGTTGTCCCAGTCTTCTACATATTCGTCGAAGTCGAGCAGGCGGTTGCGGCTCAAGGCGGCGTTGGCTTCGATTGTCAGCCATGGCAAGGGATCTATGCCCGCCGTCAGTTCGACTCCCGCCCGGTAGGAATCAGGAATGTTGGTGGTCAGCGCTTCACCGATGTCACTCGTTTCACCCGTCTGAACCAGCTGGTCGCGGTAGCGCATATAATACAGGTTGAACCCGGCGCGTGCGCGGCGCCCCTCGACTTGATAACCCGCTTCGAAATCGTAGAGCCGTTCGGCGCGCGGGGCGGGATACTTGCCGTTGTCGGTGAAGTTATTGCGCTCTGGTTCGCGATGGCTGATGGCTACCGACGCGTAGGCCCGGTGCAAACCTTGGCTGAAGTTGAGGCCGGCCTTGGGATTAAAGAAGTTGTAGTGGACATCCACGTCGAGCAGATGCTTGCTGGCGGTGCCGTCCCCGTTGTCGATGTATTTGTCGTTGTAGCCGTCCGTGCGGTAGTCCACGTGACGGTACTGGAGATCGCCGAACACGCTCCAGCTTTGGGAAAGCCGGTACGACGCTTTGACAAAAGCACTGCCATCGAACTTGGAAGCGTCGGAATCGTAGTATTTGTAAGGGCCTCCTGAGAGAAGGTGAGCGGCAAGGTCGGTGTTGCCGGCATAGGTCAGGTAGCCATAATGGTTGCCCAGGAATTCCTGGACGGACAGGCCCGCCACGGCGTCCCATGGCCCTTGCTGATAGGTAAGGCTGGAGACGATACCGAAAGTATGCTGTGTGAGGCCCTTCTGCCGGACGAAATCGCTGCGCTTGATGGTTTTCCCGCCGGCATCCTTGAAATTGGGAATGCCGTACTTGAGGAGTTTGTTATTGTAGCGGAACTCTTCATAGTATCCGTGGCCACCGGTATAATGGGCGCTTACCGAGAGATTAAGGGCGTTGGTGAGGGATGCTGCCAGGTTCAGGATGTGGTGGTTCTGCCAGAAATTGTCGGTGGTGCGGGGCCAGTAAGAGCCGTCGTTCAGCTGGTAGCGCTCGAAGCGGTAGTGGCCGCTATCGACGATCAACATCTCATACAGGGAATTGTAATAGCCGAGCCCCGCATCGTACATGTCTTTGTAAGTCTTGATACCGGTGTGTCCGCCATACGTGCCGTCCATCAGCGACAGGTCGTCCGTGCCGGCTGTCACGCCATTCCAGGCTTGCCCCGTGTTCTCATAGTTTCCCACGAGCTTGTAGCTGAGGCGCCATCCGCTGCCCAGCCAACTCGCTCCGACCAGATAACTGCCCGACCTGCCGTCTGTCCCGTGCAGATAGCCGTCGGTTTCGGTGTGATGCCAGGCGGCTTCCAGTACAAGATGGTTCCACATCAGGCCGGAGGAGAGTGCGCCACCCGCGTTCAAGGTGTTGAATGAACCATAGGAAGCGGAGATCTCTCCGCTCGGATCCAAGGACGGAGCTTTTGTCCCCAATGCGATTGTGCCGCCGAAGGCGCCATCGCCGTTGGTTGAGGAGCCTACACCACGTTGGATTTGCACGCTGCTGAGCAGTTTCCCGTAAGAGTTCATGTTGGCCCAGAAAACGCTCTGGTCTTCCGGAGAGTTGAGGGGAACTCCGTCAAGCGTTACATTGATGCGGCTTCCGCCCGCACCGCGGATACGCAGATAAGTCGTACCTGTCCCAACTCCGTTCTCACTCCAGGAGATGATGCCCGGCGTCCGGGAAAACAACATCGGCAACTCGCGGCCGGAACTGGAGAAGTCCTGCAATTCCCGCCGTGAAAGGTTTGCCACGGCAAAAGGTGCCTCTTTCGAGGCTCGGACAGCGCTGACAACCACTTCCTGCAGGTTGTCCACCTGCAGCGAATCTGGCTCCTGAGCAGTTGCGGGCCATACGCCGAACGCCAGCCCCAACGAAGTGGCCAGCACAACGCAAAAACAACGAAATTTCATTTTAAATCCTTAATTGTAAGTAAATTATACAACAAGGGGGTTTGGGAGATAGCGGTATTCCTACGCGGGCATTACCCCGATCAGGTAGTGAGGGTATCATCTCAGCCTCGGACGGACCGGCGCATCCAAAAAATGCGTGCCGCCGAAGCACCCCTTCGCCTGCACCCTGCAGACTGGGTGCAAAGATACACAATTCTGTGTTTTTGATAAAAAAACATTATTTTTGCCAGATAACTTGTTTATTTGAAAAACACAAGGCGTATGTACAACGGTCTGAAAGAATATGTGAAGTTTCTGGAGGAGAAGGGCGAACTGCGGCGGATTCCGGAATTCGTGGATCCGGTGCTGGAGATAGCCTGTGCCACGGATATCGAGTCGAAGAAGCCAGGTGGCGGCAAGGCGCTGCTCTTTGAAAATACCGGAACCGCTTTTCCCGTCCTGACGAACCTGATGGGTTCCGAGGCCAGGATCCGCTACGCTTTGGGAGTCGATGCACTGGATGACATCGGCGTGAAGATCGATGCTCTGATCGATTGTGTGCGGGGTGAGGAGCAAGGTCTTATGGGCAAACTTAAGATGCTGTCCTCGTTGAACCGGATGGCTTCCTGGCAGCCGCGGGATCACAAAGGACATGCCCCGTGTCAGGACGTGGTCCAATATGCACCGCAACTGAGCCAGATCCCGGTCTTGCAGAGTTGGCCGCAAGAAGTTGGCCGCTGCCTCGCGAGGCCGCTTGTCCATACGGTAAGTCCTCTGACCGGCCTTCGCCATGTTGAATTGTGCCGGATGCAGGTCGTAGACGAGGCTACTACGGGCATGCATTGGCATATGCATACCCTTGGTGCCAAGCATCTCCGTGAATGTACCCACCGGCTTCCTGTGGCTGTGTGCCTTGGCGGCGATCCTGTCTATTCGTTTGTCGCATCCACCTCTTTGCCGGAAGATATGGATCCGTACACACTGGCCGGCGTCCTGCGTGGCAAGCCTGTGGAACTGGTCAAGTGTTTTACACAGGACCTCAAGGTCCCGGCTGATTGCGATTTCGTCATCGAAGGGTATGTCCAGAAGAGTGAGGAACCGTTCCTCGAGGGTCCGCTAGCATGCCCTACCGGGTTTTATTCGCAGCCCGATCTGGCTCCGAAATTCCATATCACGTGCATATCGCATCGTTTTGATGCTATCTACCCCGCCACGGTCCCTGGAATACCGCCGACGGAAGATAAGTATATCCAGGAAGCCATCGGAAAGTTATGCCTCGCCACCGTCCGACGAGCCGTCGCACCTGAGATCGAGGACCTATATCTCCCGGAGGAAGGAGCCGGCTCCGGTTTCCTCCTTGTCAAGATCCGCAAGGATTTTGAAGGACAGGCTTTCAAAGTCGCCCATGCTTTGTGGGGTACCCGCCAGTTGATGGACAACAAGTTTCTCCTGGTTGTCGACGGAGATGTCGAAATCCGGAATTGGGACAGTGTCTGCGAGGCGATTTGCCGCTACGTGGATGTGGCGCGCGACCTGCTGTTCAGCCGGGGGCCGCTCCCTGTGTGTGACCATGCAGCTTCTGATAAAGGTTTGGGCGGCAAGTTGTGCGTGGATGCTACCCGAAAGGAGAAGACCTTTGAGGGGCGGAGACTTGAACAGGTTGTCCAGGTCCTTTACGATGAAAAGGAACGGAATGCTGACCGATCGCGGAAGCTTTGGCTGTTGGGCGCAAACTGTGATCCGGTGCGTGATGGCCGTGTGCGTGAGCATTTGATCCTGGACGCAATGGCCAAACGGAACGGCCCGGCATCCGGGCACAACTGGCCCGAGCCCGTGTCGCAGGATCCTGCCTTGACAGCCCGGCTGAACGAGCGTTTGAAAGACTGATTAAAATGAAGAATATTGCTGTCTATCTGGGGTCTGCCCCCGCCTGCAAGGACGTTTACAAAGGCCTTGCCTACGAAATGGGTTATCGCTTGGCCGCTGCCGGCATGACGCTGGTGTATGGGGGTGCGGCTGTCGGTACGATGGGAGCTCTGGCCGACGGGGCCAAGGCGGCTGGCGGTGCGGTCATCGGTGTGTTTCCAAAGGGATTCCAAGGCACGAAGGAAGTGCGGGAAAGCGGGATTCCCGTTGTTCAGCAGAATCTGACCCGGTTCATCGAGACCGCCGATTTCGCGGAACGCAAACAAGTAATGGAAGACTTGAGCGAGGCCTGCATCGTCATGCCGGGCAGTTTCGGCACGATGGACGAACTGTTCACGTACGCTTGCAACCGGGCCATCGACAAGCATACGAAACCCATCTTCCTCTTCAACTTTGAAGGCTACTACGACCCGCTGAAACAGTTGCTGGCCAACATGCAGGAAGCAGGGTTCATGAAACCTTTCATGGCCGCGGCCATTACTTTCTGTGACACGATCGAGGAGATTCTCGCGTCGCTTTCCTGATACTGTTTATTTCCGGGTGTCGATCCCGGCGGCATGGGCGACAAGATAAACAATTGACTTGAAGACCAGACCGCTGTTGCGGGAGAGGCCGACCTCGCAGGTGCGGCTGACAGCGTATCCTTCGTCACAACCCTCCACTTGACGTTTCAGGTCGCGCAGACCGTGTTCGTTGAGTTCGGGGAAGAGGAAACCGCGGTCGCCGGCGAAGCCGTCGCAATTGGAATCGACCACTACAACTTCGCGCGCACAACGCTCCGCGACCCGTTTCAGGCACGGATCCACGCCCATCTTCTTGGCCGAGCAGACGGCGAACACCGCCACCTTTTCGTTCAGCGGCTTGACCGGCAGCGCATCCAGCACGAAGCGCTCGATAAACTCCGCCGGTTCATACAAAGGCAGCACATCACCGAAGTTTGCCTTCATGGTATAAAGGCACGGACTCATGTCGCAAAGAATCGGATACCGTCCATTTTCCGAGGCTGCCAGCAATGCCGTTTTCAACGTGTCCGAAGCCTTTTGTCCTGCCTCGACATAGCCCTTGCTCGAGAAGAGCATGCCGCAGCACAGCGAATCCATTTTCTCTGGATAGATAATCTGATAGCCAGCCGCTTCCAACAAGGATGCCGTGACGCGGGTCACCTCCGCCTCTTCGGAGTAGGCCTTTGTGGTGCCCATGCTGCGCGTGATGCAGGACGGGAAATAGACCACCTTGCGCTCGCGCACCGGGGAATCGACCGGCACGAACTTGCGGGCGCCGGTCGGCATATACTCGTTCCAAAGCGGCAGCGCTCCGCCTGTCAGCCTGCGCAGCCCGCGGGCCAGGGCGCCGAAAACGCGCTTTCCGAAGAGCAGGCGCAGTGTGTGGATGCATTTCAGGAATCCGCGCAGCACGGACGTGACGCCGGCCATGTGGGTGGCCAGCCAGACAGCCCGCTTTTCGCCGCGCGGCGAATGGCTTTCATGCCGGAACTCCTTGATCAGTTTGCCCGCATCCGCACCGACCGGGCAGTGCAGGTTGCACAGGCTGTCGGTCGCGCAGGTCTGCTCACCCGCATAGCGGAAAAGCTTCTGCATCTCTGCGGCGCGGTGCGGCTCTTCGCCGGAAGCCTTCAGGCGCTCGATTTCGCGGAACGCGGCAACCCGCTGGCGCGGTGAGAGTGTGAGTCCTTCCGCTACGCAGTAGCCCTCACAGAAGCCGCACTCCATGCATTTATCGACAATCTGGCGGGTGGAGGGAATGGGTTTCAGATTCGAGATGTGGGCGAGGGGATCGGTATTCAGGATTACACCAGGATTGAGCAGTCCTTTGGGATCGAACAGGGTCTTGACGCGCTGCATCAGCGTATAGGCCTGCTTGCCCCACTCGTATTCCACGAACGGTGCCATGTTGCGGCCAGTTCCGTGTTCGGCTTTGAGCGAGCCGTCGTAGCGGTCCACCACGAGTTTGACCACGTCGTCCATGAACTTCTTGTATTTTTCCACTTCGGCCGCTGTGGCAAAGTCCTGGTTGAACATGAAATGGAGGTTGCCGGCCAGTGCGTGCCCGAAGATGACGGCGTCTGCATAGCCATCGGCTGCAAATACCTCGCGCAGGCGCACGGTGGCTTCCGCCAGCTTCTCGATGGGGAAGCAGATGTCTTCGATGATGGCGGTAGTACCGCTGCGCCGCATGCCGGCGACGGTGGGCAACATCTCTTTGCGCAGTTTCCACATCGTGGCCTGCTCCGCTGCATCGGTCGTAAAAGCAAAAGGAAGTTCCGTGGCCACGTTCCCGATGCCTGCTGTAATGGAAGCAACTCTCTCCGAGAGTTCTTCCGCCGTAGCTGCGCGCGTCTCCACCAGCAATACGCAGCTTTCCGGCCCGATGGTCTTGAGGAAGGAAGGAATGCCGGGCGTCTGGTCCACGCTGCGGACGCCGGCGCGGTCAATGAGTTCTACCGCCGAGACAAGTCCTTGTGCCTTGAGGATCTGCACCGCCTCGCATGCGAGCGCAATGTTCGTATAGGTAATCATTGCCAGCGCCTTGTGCTTGTGCTCCACCACGGTGTTGTAGGTGATGTCGGAAATGAAAGCCAGCGTGCCTTCCGATCCGATGACCAGGTGCTTGACGATATCGATCGGATCGCTGTAATCGACAAAAGCGTTGAGCGAATAGCCCGTCGTGTTCTTGATCTTGTATTTGCGGCGGATGCGGGCTGTGAGTTCTGGGTCGGCGGCGATTTCAGCGGCAATCCCGGCGATGCCTTCCAAAAAAGCCGCATGGGATGTGCGGAAGGCGGCACAGGAAGCCGGGTCCGCCGTATCCAGTACGGTGCCGTCGGGCAGAATGATACGGATGTCTGCAATGGTTTTGTAGGAGTTCTCTGACGTTCCGCAACACATGCCGCTGGCGTTGTTGGCTGCGATGCCGCCGATCATGGCGGAGTCGATGGAAGCGGGATCCGGGCCGATTTTCCGGCCATAGCGCACCAGATAGGTGTTGGCGCGACCACCCCGGATACCCGGCTGGAGACGGATTTTCCGTCCTTCGTCGAGTACCTGCCAGCCCTGCCAGCCGTGCGAGACGATCACCAGCACGGAGTCACTCAGCGCCTGCCCCGAAAGGGAAGTGCCGGCCGCCCGGAACGTGACAGGAATACCCTGCCTGTCAGCTTGTTGCAGGATGGCTGTTATTTCCTGCTCGTTCCGCGCCCGGATGACAAGTTTGGGAATGAGCCGGTAAAAGGAAGCATCCGTGCCATAGGCGAGGGTGCTGAGCGCATCGTGGAACATCCTTTCTTTCGGGATGATCGGAAGCAGCGCTTCGTAAAACGATTTGTATTCTCCGTGGATCATAACAAGGGTAACAATTCTTTCAGTTCGGTAACACTGATGTCTTTGGCGATGATGATGCCCGTTTCGTCCAGCAGATAGAGGTGCGGGACATATTCCAGGTCGTAAAGGGTTCGCATCTCGCTGGTATTGTCAAAATCACTCAGGAACTTCCAATGGGAAGGCCATTGCTTGCAGACGAATTTCTTCCATTTGTCCTTTTCCTGCCCGACATAGACCATCACCACCTGGATATCCATGTCGTACAAGTCACTTCGAAGTTGCTTGAGCGCTTCGAACTCTTTCTGGCACTGCTGGCAATCGATGAGATGGAAGAAGATGAGTGTGCCATAATGACGTTTGTCATACAGCGGTTTCTTCTTGCCCCGCCGGTTTTGCAGTTCGAGATTGGGGGCTTTGGCTCCGGCGGGATTGAGGCGCGCTTTGGCCAATGCCAGGACTGTGCGGTCCACGAATTCCGGCGACCATAATTCAGGTTCACCGACGATATAGGTTTCCGCGATATGGAGCGCTCCCTGCTGTTTGGGGAAACTGTCGCTGCTGCGGAGATAATTGAACAGGTTGAGAAAGACTTCGGCCCGGAGGGCGGGATTGCCGGCCGTCCGTTCCGCGAAGGCGTCGATGAAGCCTTCCACATGTTCGACCGTCAGGGGGTTGAAAGCGTCAAAAACGTTGTCGAACAGATTCTTGTATTGAAGCACAAGGGCCTGGTCCATGTCCAGCATGTGTGCCAGGGCTTCGGTGTCGAGTCCGCGTCCCCGGATGTAATTCTGGCTGTCCAGCAGGAACAACATCGGGGTGGAGAGCACGGCATATTTCTTATGGAAACCGGTCACAGCCTCGGGATCCCAGAGGTGGACGACCGTAACGGCGGGGTTGTCGATGCCCGCAAATGTTTCTGCCACATAGCGCATCCAGGCCTCCCGGTCGGATTGGGTATAGATGGCGAAAAAGAGGATCGGGTCGCCTTGGTAGTCGCGCAGCAGAGCGGCCAGCAGCGGCGCTTCTTTCCGGCAGGTGGCGCATTCCGTATCGTAAAAGAACAGGACCTTGTGAGTAGCTTCCGGGCCGCGGATGCTGGTCATCCTGCCGCTGGAATCCGCCATCTCAAGCGCTGGGGCCGGCTTGCCGACCAGCGAACTCCGGTTGAATTCGGCATAGGTGTAGAGGATGGGGTAGAGTTCCTCGTTTTCCAGTTTAAGCCGGCCGTTCAGGAACCAGTTGTCGGCTATATGGACGGCGACGGCTTCATGGCCCATGATAGGCGAGGATGTAAAGTAGTCGAAAGCGAGACCGGCGGTCTTGGACTGTTGGGCCGGGTCTTGTTCCCCCACCGATTCGATAAGCTGGTCGACACGAAGGTTGATCGTGTCGACCGGCTTGTCGAGCAAGGTCTGGAGATAGGCGGTGACAGAGGGATGGGTCACAGGCTGCTGCGCCGCCGCGCAGAAACACAACAGCCAGGACAGCAAGCCGGCGACCAGGGTCCTTCGAATCATTGTTCTCTCAGCTGCAAGTATTTGTCGATATCGACATTTTTGGGAAGGAAACAGCGTGCGTTGCCGCCGTTGTTGAGGACGTCGCGTACGACGGTCGAGGAAATGAAGGAGTACTCGTGTCCGGCCGGGATGAAGATGCTCAGGATGTCCGGCGCCATCTTGCGGTTGGCCTGGGCGATGACGCTTTCCATCTCAAAGTCGGTGGTCGTGCGCAAGCCGCGAATGATGCAACTGACCCCCATTTCCTTGCAGAAATCGACGGTCAGCCCGCGGTAAGAGCAGACTTCTACGTTTTCCATGCCGGCTACGGCATCCTGGATGATCTGCACCCGGAGGTCCGGATGGAAGAATCCACTTTTGGCACTGTTGTAGCCGACGGCTACGATCACCCGGTCGAACATGGTCAGCGCAGAGCGCAGGATGTCCATGTGACCCAGGGTAAAGGGATCGAAGGATCCCGGAAAAAGGGCTGTTCTCATTATCCTACGGCAGGCAGTTTAGCATAAATACCCTGAACGGTGGGGCCGTTGGTATCCCATTCAATCGTCCGGATGACGGCGAAACCGTCGAAGAAATAGATTTCATAGGAACGGCTGGTCTCATTCTCGTCATCCCAGATATAGCGATAGTACTCGGTCCGGAGTCCGTAATCGGTAAAATCATCCGTTGCGAAGTTGAGGGTACCCGCAGCCCCTGAACGGAGCACTTCGAAGTGGACATCTTCCCAATTATCCCCGCAGCGGGAAACATCCAGCGAGCCATGGGGGAAATCTCCACCGAAAGCGAATTCGTAGCGGCCCACGATTTCCTCGGGTTTTGTCGCGAACGAATAGGTCTTCAACCCTTCACGGGTAGGGGTAAAGGTCGCTTCAATCTGTTCGGCGCCGTCCTGGAAGAGGGTACCTTCCCGAGTGCCTTCCCCTGCGGGGATGACCAACGACCAGGGGATGTCTCCGTTTTCCTTCAAGGCAACGACGTAGAGCGAGCGGTCTTCAGGATCCCGGGTGCCGACTGCGCGCCAGGTGTTTCCATCGACCGTTACTTCCCCGCACAGGATGTTTCCGTCCATCGAATAAGCCAGCCGGAGGTCGGCAGCGCCCGCCTTACCCGTAAAGCCATAGTTCAGGCCCTGGTCTTCTCCCCGGTATTCGTATTTCCGATGCGTGACCATCAACATGTCTTCCAGGTCATCCTCGCTTTCCAGCAGGGAGAAGTTGAACGAAGGTCCTTCTGTCCGCTGGATCCAGTTGCCGAACGTGTCCAGTTCCTCGGGAAATTCCTTGGTCTTGAACGATTTTTCCTGGCCCAGGACCAGCTTTCGGGAAGTCCTCTCGCGGAGCGTGACACCGTCGGGATAGTAGGTGTAATCAATGACGTGCGTGGGATGAGTGGCTTCTCCTTCGAATGCCTCGTAATGGATGACATGTTCCTGCTTGTTGAAGGTGGATTCGTAGGTTTGGGGATTGCCGTAGTTCTCGAAAGTCCGCTGATGCTTCAGTCCGTTCTGGTCAAAGAAAGTGGTGTCCCGCCGCTGAAGCTGGATTTCCCCTCCCTCTTCTTTGTTGTAGGAGGACGAGCCGATCAGTTCGTTGTTCTTGTCGTAACTGTAATAATTCCAATACTCATAGCCGCTGACGGTGTTCTTGCTGTGAATGCCGGACTCCCGTCCCGCAGCGTCTATTTCGTAGGTCGTTATGTTGGTCGTCTCTCCATTGGAGAAGTTGGTGTTTTTCACCAGATGGCCTTTGTCATCATATTCATTGACGGTTCCATAAGAACCGGAAGGTGTCTGCGTTGTCGAGGAAAGCTGGCGTCCGGCTTCATCGTAGGTGTACTCCGTGGTGGAATTCCAGGAGCCGTCTCCCTGATAATAAGAAGCGGAAGCGATGCGGCCCTGGTCATCGTACTTGAAAAGCTGGTACGAATAGATTTGGTCGCCGGAGCCCCAGACCTGCTTGGTATAGCGGCCTTGATCGTCTTTTTCGGACAAGTCTTCGTTGAGCCCTTCATCCTCATCGTAATCCGTGAGGGTCTGTTGCGCCGTCAGCTTGCCTTTCTCATTGTACTCGTACCGGACCGAATAAGGTTCGCCTTCGAAAGGGTATTCTGTGACCGTTATTGCTTTGACAGGCCCCTTGAAATCAGTAGGGGCAGGCTGCTCTTCCTCCTCTTTGGATTGCTGGGTGGCCGGGTTCTCCTTGCAGCCGGAGCTCAGCAGCAGGCCTAGGATCAGCAGGGCAGATAAAAAGAATGTATTTCTCATAGGGTTAAGTAGTTGGTCTGATTATTCGGCGGCTGGAACCTTGGCATAGATGCCGGTGACTGACATGCCCAGCCCGAAGAAGGCCATGGGGCTGCCACTTTCCCGCAGAATGACGGCAAAACCATCGTAGAGACAGACTTGGTAATTGAAACTGAACTCGTAATCATCATCCGAGAGATAGCGGGAGACTTTCAGCGTCTCATCCGGCATATCGGTGAAGGTATCGGTGGCCATGTTGTACGACGGGCCGGGACCGCAGTTGCTGATCTCAAAATTCAGGATGTCCGGGTCGTCTTCGCTGCGGGTAATGCGAAGCGTTCCATCGCCGGTATCGCCTCCGGCGTCGTGATATTCATAGAGGCCGGCAATGGCATCGGCCGTTGTGGAGAAGTGATAGGTCTTGAGGCCTTTGCGCGTAGCAGAAACGGGAATTTTCAGCTCCTCCATTCCCCGGACGATGGTCGCCAGGCGCTTGTCACCTTCCTTGTCCATGTAGATATGCCAGGGAATCGTACCGTCTTCTTCCAAGGCGACGATGTGCAGGCCGGACTCCTCTTTTCCTTGGGTCCCGACGATGCGCATGGATTGTCCGTCCAGGGTGGCTTCTCCGTACAACACACTGTGGTCACGGGTCCATTGCAGGCGCAGCTGGTTGTCACCGTTCGAACCTTCGAAGCCGTAGTTCTGTCCCTGGTCGTCCCCATAATACTGGATGGTGCGGTCCTGCGTGAGAAACCAGAAATCGAAATTCTCCAAATCCTCATCCTGTGTGACGCTGATCAGGTAAGATGGGCTGAGCGCACGTGTTGTCCAGTTCCCGAACGAATCCCAATCACCGAACCGGGCCGATTTTTCCTCCTGGACCTGTCCGGCTTCGAAACGACGTGCCGTGAAGCCGTTCAGCGTTTCTCCGTCCGCCGCGATGTCGAAATCAACCGTGATGGAGGGTTGGGTGCTTTGGCCACGATAGAGCGCGTAACGGGTCAGGTTCCCTTGTTTGTTGAAGGTGCCTTCCTGGGTATATTCTTCATCCTGATTGTAATAGTAGCGTTCATGCCGGTATCCCGCCGCATCGGTAAAAGTTGTATCCGCAAAGGTCAGGCGGGTCCCTTTTTCGTCCTTGACGATGTTACGGGAGGCTATGATGGAGCCTTCCTTGTCGGTTTTTTCATAGTGGAGATTCGTCCTGCCAACCCGCACCCATTCCGTCGTCTGCAACTGGTCCCATCCGTCCACGTCATATTGATAAGTCTGGATGGTGTTGGTCTGTCCATCATAGCTTTCGATGGCTTTGGCAATCCGGTTCCGGCTGTCGTATTCGGAGACACGGGAAAAAGTCGATTGCGGATTCACGGAGGTGTACGAAGTTTCATTGCCTGCGGCATCGTAACCATAGGTCGTGGTGAAGCGAAGTGATCCATCCGTATCCCAATACTGGGACTTGGCTATTTTTCCATCGGCGGTGTACTCGTAGGTATAGGTGGTATAACCCTCTTCTTCCGTTCCGTAAACTTCTTTTGTATAGCGGCCTTGCGCGTCTTTTTCAGAGAGTGCCTCGTTGAGGCCGCCTTCCTCGGAATCGCCTTCATCGCCATATTCATGATACTCTTCCCGCGCGGTCAGTTTCCCTTTTGGGTCGAAAGAATACTTGACCGTATAAGGGTCTCCTTCCATGTTGTTGGTCGTCACGAGCAGAGATTTGACGGGGCCCTTAAAAGCCATGGAGAGATCCTCTGTGAGGGTCTCTCCATTCGGTGTTTCATGCGTGGATGTGCCAGTAGGGTTGGCCTGTTTGCAGCTGGTACCCAAACCCAATGCCAGCACGAGCATCAAGATGGCGATTACATCAGCTGTTTTTTTTTTACGCGACCGGCTCACGAGCCAGACGATCAGCGCAGCGGCAACAACCAGCAGGGTAATGCCCAGCAGGGGCCTGTGCGCGATCCAGGCTATACCGATGACGATGGCGCTCCAGACGATGCCGACGACCGTGGCGACGAAGCCGACACCGGCCCCGATGATCCGCTGGACGAACGGCACCACGGCGAAGACCGTGCTGAGGAAGCTTACCAGTGAACGGAATCCGGCTACGACCAGAATGATGCCAAGGATGCGGAACAGCCAGAGCACCATCTTGTTGGCGCTCTTCTGATGCTCGATCATGTTCTCGGCGCTGACCGTGCCCATTTCCACTTTGGAGAAGGACTTGCCATTTTTGGCGATATAGCTCTCGAAGGTGTTGTTTACGACTTTCTGCAGCAGGGAAATGGTCTTGGGCGAAGTCACCTGCGTGAAGGTGATGCGGACATCTCCGATATGCGGCGCAGCCGGATCGGAGCCGATGTACACCTGGTCACCGGATACTGTCACGACAACGGTCGAGTCGGCGATGTTGACCAGCAGTTGTTTTTTCTGGGCATCGGTAAGTGCAGGATACGCCGGCTCTTCACCGGAAATGCGTCCCACGATACCAGGGGTAAGCCGGTAGGCTCCGAAAGTCACGTCGGAAGCCGTCTGCTCGAGTTCTTCCACGGCACGGAGCACGAAATTCTTGCCCTTGTAGTCCGGGTCCTTGAATTCGTTGGAATTGACGGGCTCACTGCACCAGACCGGTTCGTACGTATAGGTCGTAGTGGTTTCGGTGCTGCCGCCGAGCTTGTCCTTCCGTTCGGATTCGCTTTGCTGTGTCCATTGATAATACTCGACGTTGCGGACGAGTTTCATCGCGTTGACGGCGATGCCGAAATCGGCGTCGCGCAACGTGTCGTTCGTCGTGGCTACGCCGGTAGCGTGAACGGCTTTTCCTTCAAACGCAGGGTCGATTGTACTGATGTCGGAGAGTTCGACATAATTCTTCTGGAAATCCTTCAGGGCGTCACTGGCCTTGACGGCACGGCCCTCGTTCCACCAGAGGATGACCGTGCCGGCAATGATCAGGATGATACCCCACAGGATTCCCTGGAAGGAGTTCTTTACCTTGCTTCCATAGGATTGCCGTGTGGTTTCTTGAAAGGCCATGTTTGTTTAAGTTTTAGGCGGGACAGACTATTTGAGCGTGCCGGCCTGGGCGTCGTTGATCATCTTCTCGTTGGCGGTGATGAATATCTCGACACGACGGTTCTGGAGGCGGCCTTCCTTGGTGCTGTTGTCAGCCACGGGCTCGTGGAAGGAACGACCTTCGATGGTCATGCGGTTCCTCGACATGCCGCAGTTCTGGAGGAAGGTAGCCACGGAGTTGGCGCGTTCGACAGAAAGCTTGTCGTTGTACTCAGCCGTACCGGTGTTGTCGGTGTGGCCGAGGATGGTCAGGTCGGTATCCGGCAGGTCGGCCATGTTGGAGGCGAACTTGCGGAGGGCTGCCTTGGAGGCATCGTTCAGCGTGGAGCTGCTGGTGTTGAAGAGGATGCCGCTTTCGAGCGTAACCTTGACGGCCTTCAGGTCGTTGGCGTCGGTCACTACTTCGATGTTTGCGTCTTCCATGGCGGCTGCCAGCTCGGCGGCCTTCTTGTCCATCTTGTTGCCGATAAGGGCACCTACGCCGGCACCGACGGCCGTTCCGATCGCTGCGCCGATGGCAGCGCTCTTGCCGTCTTTTCCGATGAGGGCGCCTACGCCGGCACCGACAGCTGCACCGGAACCGCTACCGATCGCGGTACCTTTCGCCAGGTTGGACATGTTGCCGCAGCCCGAAAGAATGAGGGCCGTGCAGATCAGGGCAGAAACGATTTTTTTCATCTTTGATATGGTTTTAATGGTTGAAATTTCTGGTTATCAATCATACAAAGTTAATAAAAAGAAAAAACATGCGGTGAAAAAAACAAAAAAAGTGCCCGAAGGCACTTTGGATGAAAACTATCGCGTCCAGTCGATCGGCTCTTTTCCTTGTGAAGCCAGGATTTCGTTGGTCTTTGAGAAATGCCGGCAGCCGAAAAAGGCGCCCCGGGCCAGCGGGGAGGGGTGTGGCGCTTCCAGGACCGTATGTCGCGTGGTGTCGATCAAGGCCCGTTTCGAGCGCGCGAAATTGCCCCACAGCAAAAAGACGAGCCCTTCCCGCTGCTCGGAGAGGGTGCGGATTACCGCATCGGTAAATTCCGTCCAGCCGATCCGGCTGTGGGAGGTCGGCTGGCCGGCCCGTACCGTCAGGACTGCGTTGAGCAGGAAGACGCCCTGCTCTGCCCACCCGCGCAGGGAGCCGTCTTTGTGCAAACGGACTCCCAGGTCTGTTTCAATCTCCTTATAGATGTTGACCAGGGATGGAGGAAGCGGGATTCCGTGCGGCACGGAGAAGGAGAGACCTTCGGCTTGGCCGGGACCATGATAAGGGTCCTGTCCGATGATAACTACCTTGACCTTGTCAAAGGGTGTCAGATTGAAGGCATTGAAAATGAGGGGTCCGGGAGGATAGATGGTCCTTCCGGACCGTTTCTCCTCGTGCAACTGCCGGGCAAGTGCCTGGAAATAGGGCTTTTCGAATTCCGGCGCGAGGGCGCGTTTCCAGCTTTCTTCGATCTTGACGTCCATGGCTATTCACTGAATATGAATTCAATCACTTCGTCGATGGTTTCCACGTAGCGGAATTCCAGTCCTTCCACATAGAGCGGCTTGATGTCGAGGATGTCCTTTTCATTCTCTTTCGAGAGCACGATGGTCTTCACGCCGGCCCGTTTGGCCGCCAGGATTTTCTCCTTGATGCCGCCTACCGGGAGTACTTTGCCGCGCAGGGTAATCTCGCCCGTCATGGCGAGATGGCTGCGGACCGCTTTTCCGCGCAGGGCGGAAGCCATGGCACTGACCATTGTGATACCGGCAGAAGGGCCGTCTTTCGGGATGGCGCCTTCCGGTACATGGATGTGCATATCCTTTTTGGCCAGTTCCTTGGCCGTCGTACAGGCCAGGGCAGGATGCGCTTTCAGATACTGATAGGCGATGGTGACGGATTCTTTCATGACGTCTCCCAGACTGCCAGTCGTTGAGAGAACGCCTTTGCCTTCGCTCAGGCTGCATTCTACAAATAGAATCTCTCCGCCCACTTGCGTCCAGGCCAGGCCTGTGACGACGCCGGGTGCTTCATTGCCCTCCTGCAAGTCGTGGAAATTGGTGGGCAGACCCAGGTACGCCTTGGCCTCTTCCGGTCCGATCTGTGCGGGAAGCGGTTCTTCCAATGCAATCTTCTTGGCCGTGATGCGGGCCACTTTTGCAATCTGCTTGTCGAGGCCGCGCACGCCGGATTCGCGGGTGTACTGGTCGATGATCGTCTCGATGGCTTCCCGGGTGAGCGAAAGGTCTTTTTCCTGCAGGCCGTGGGCTTTCTGCTGTTTCGGGATCAGGTAGCCCTGGGCGATCGCCACTTTTTCTTCGGCCAGATACCCCGATACATTGATCATCTCCATCCGGTCCTTCAGGGCGGGATGGATGCCGCTCACATCGTTGGCGGTCGTGATGAACAGGACTTTCGACAAGTCGTAGTCGATGTCGAGATAATTGTCGTGGAACGTCGTGTTCTGCTCGGGATCCAGCACTTCCAGCAGGGCGGACGCCGGGTCGCCGTGGAAATCTTCCCGCACTTTGTCGATCTCGTCCAGGACGATAACCGGATTCGAAGTGCCGGCCCGCCGGATGGTCTGGATGATCCGCCCCGGCATGGCGCCGATGTAGGTCTTGCGGTGGCCGCGGATTTCGGACTCATCGTGCAGGCCGCCGAGGGAAATCCTGCCATATTGGCGGCCCAGCGCCCGGGCAATCGATTTGCCGAGCGAGGTCTTGCCGACACCCGGAGGCCCGTACAGGCACAGGATCGGTGACTTCATATCGCCCTTAAGCTTGAGCACGGCCAGGTACTCGATGATGCGGTCTTTTACCTTCTCAAGCCCAAAGTGGTCTTCATCAAGCACTTGCTGGGCGTGCTTCATGTCGAGGTTGTCTTCCGACAACTCGTCCCAGGGCAACTCGAGCAGGAAGTCCACATAAGCGTACTGTACGTTGTAGTCGGACGAATTCGGATTGGTATGCTCCAGCTTGCGGAGCTCCTTTTCGAAGGTCTCGGCCACCTTGGCAGACCATTTCTTTTCTTTCGCGCGTGCGCGAAGCTCTGTCAGGTCCTGTTCTTCGGAATTGATGCCGAGCTCTTCCTGGATGGTCTTGAGCTGGTTGTTGAGGTAGTATTCGCGCTGTTGCTGGTCGATCTCCGACTTGACTTTCTTCTGGATGTCATCCTTGATCTTCAGCAGGTCGATATGCTTGTTCAGCAGTTCCAGGAGTTTGAGTGCCCGTTCGCGGAGGTCGTCGATCTCCAGCAGCGGTACTTTGTCCGTGGGCGGGTCGATCTCGGCACTCGAAGCGATGAAGTTGACGATGAAATCGTAGCCTTCTATATTCTTGATCGCGTAGCCCGCTTCCTGCGGAATGTTGGGCGAGAGCTTGACGATCTGGATAGCGGCATCCTTGATGGAACCGGTCAGCGCATCCATGTCCGCATCGCCTGCGGCAGGAATGATCTCATGGCGGTAGGTGACTTCCGCCATCATATAAGGCGCTGTGATGTTGATCTCCCGGATGTCGAAACGGCGTACCCCCTGGATGATGGCCGTGATCGTGTCGTCGGGCATCTCGATGGTCTTGATGACGCGGCCCAGCGTACCGATGCGGTAGATGTCGGCAGGGGAGGGATCCTCCACTTTGGCATCCATTTGCGTGACGGCACCCAACAGCCGTCCGCTGCGGAAGACGTCGTTGATCAACTGAATAGACTTGGGCCTTCCCACAGTAACGGGAATGACCGTATTGGGGAACAGGATGGCGTTCCGAAGCGGCAGGATGGGCAGCAGCGCGGGAAGATCCACTTCCCGGAGATCCCCTCCGGGATTCTCCACATTCATGACCGGGATGATGTTCACTTCGTTCCCGGATCCTCCGAAAATCTCTTTCAATATATCTTTGTTGTCCATAATCGTGTCAAAATGTCAGTATTTCGGCCCCGTCAGGGCCGGACGGTATAATGGTCAATAGTTATGCCAAACACAAAAATCAAAAAATGTCAACTAGTATTTTGATAATTAAAAAAATAGATATATTTTTGCATCCCTCAAAAATGTGTTTAACTAATACAAACGAATAATAAAATGACTAAGGCTGAAATCGTTAATGAAATCGCTAAAAGCACTGGCGTCGAGCGCCTTAAAGTGCAGAGCGTTGTAGAAGGCTTCATGGAAAGCGTCAAGAATTCCCTTGCTGAAGGTGAGAATGTCTATCTCCGTGGTTTTGGTAGCTTTACCGTAAAGACCCGCGCTAAGAAGACCGCTCGTAACATTTCCAAGAATACGACCATCGTGATCCCGGCCCACAACGTTCCCGCTTTCAAACCGGCCAAGACGTTCATTGCCAAGGTGAGCAAGGAGGAAACCATTTAAAACTATAGTATTATGCCTAACGGAAAGAAGCACAAGAGACATAAGATGGCTACGCACAAGCGTAAGAAACGCCTGCGTAAGAACAGACATAAGAAGAAATAGGTTGTCTCCGGTATTCTTATTTACAGATTAATCTAAAGCAGACAGCGTTCTGCTTTAGATTATTTTTGTTTTACAAGTATGGACAAAGATCTGATTATTGATGTAGGACAGTCCGAAATCTCGATTGCACTCCTGGAGAACAAGCGTCTGATTGAACTCAATCGGGAGAAAACGGAGGGCCGTGGCTACAGTGTGGGAGATGTCTATCTTGGAAAAGTCAAGAAAATACTTCCCTCGCTCAATGCCGCTTTCGTGGACATCGGAGACGAGAAGGACGCATTTGTCCACTATCTCGATCTGGGCCTGAACTTCAAGGCCTTCGATCATTTCGTACGGAATATCAACGGGAACACGGATTTTACCCAGCTCTTCCGGGACACGCGCATCGATGACATCCTCGAGAAGGAGGGCAAGATCGAGCGTTTCCTTTCTCCCGGCCAGCCCATTGCCGTCCAGATCGTCAAGGAACCCATCTCGACGAAGGGTTCGCGTCTGACGGCCGAAATCTCGATTGCCGGCCGCAACCTGGTCCTGCTCCCGTTTGCTGACAAGGTCAGCATTTCCCAGAAGATTTCCTCGCGGGAAGAAAAGAAGCGCCTGGAGCGTTTGGTTTACAGTATCCTGCCGCCCAATTACGGTGTCATCATCCGGACGGCTGCCGAAGGTAAACGTGCCGCCGTGCTGGATGCTGAACTCAAGGGGCTGATCAAGAAATGGGAAGATTCCTGGCCCAAGATCGCCAAGAACAAGGGCGTCCAGCTGTTGTTTACGGAAAACAGCCGGACGACCACCATCCTGCGCGACCTGCTCAACGACTCGTTCACCAATATCTACGTGAACGACGAAGCCGTTTTCAAGGAGGTCGATGACTATGTTACGATGATTTCTCCGGAGCAGGAGAAGATTGTCAAACTCTATAAGGGACACGAACCGATCCTCGACCATTTCGAGGTGAGCCGCCAGATCAAAGGATCGTTCGGCAAGATCGTGTCTATCAAATCGGGCGCGTATCTCGTGATCGAACATACGGAAGCGCTCCATGTGGTCGATGTCAACAGCGGTATCCGGGCCAAGCAGAAAGACCAGGAGAACAATGCCTTCGAGGTCAACAAGAATGCGGCGGAAGAGATTGCCCGGCAGCTTCGCCTGCGCGATATGGGTGGCATCGTCATCATCGATTTCATCGATATGGACGACAGTGGCCACCGTCTCCAGCTCTACAAGTATATGCAGGAGCTCATGGAGGGTGACCGCGCCAAGCATACTGTGCTCCCGCTTACGAAGTTCGGCCTGATGCAGATTACCCGGCAGCGGGTGCGCCCCGCTACCGAGATCAATACCACGGAGGTTTGTCCGACCTGCAATGGAACTGGCAAGGTCGGCCCGACCATCCTGTTCGACGAAGCCGTCGAACGCCAGCTTGCCTATTATGTGAAGGAACGCAAGGTAGATTCCTTCGTACTCAAGGTGAGCCCGATTTTCGAAGCCTATCTGACCAAGGGTTTCAACAGCATCCGGCGCAAGTGGTGCCGCAAGTATGGATGCAAGATCAAGATTGAAGGGAATACAGACTATTCCCTTCTGCAAGCCACCTGGTGCAATGCCACGGGTGAACCGATCGAATAACTATTATTATATATAGGTATGACTCGGAAGAAGAAATCTCAGCGGCACAATCTCAAGCCGGATTATCGGAGAGAGGAGTACGCCAAGTTGATCCGTCGGTATCGTAAAACCGTGCTTTTCAATGAGAAAGAAATCTCTTTGATCAACCAGTACTGCGAGAGGTTCTCCATCCGCAACAAGTCGGCCTTCCTGCGTGAGATCGTCATCAGCCATATCCTGGAGCAGATGGATGACAATTATCCGCGCCTTTTTTGAGTTTATTTTGAAAAAAAACGAAAAAAAGTTTGTTTTGTCAAAATAATGTCTACCTTTGCAGTCCCGTTCGGGAAGCGAGTTATTTGACAAGAAGCTGCAAGCGACCTTCGCAAAAAAGTTTTCAAAAAAAATGAAAAAAGTTTTGTGAGTTCAAAAAAAAGGTTTACCTTTGCAGCCCGTTTCGGAAAGAACGGTTAGTTCATTGAAAGAATAGGAAGAACAAGTACAAGCAAGTACCGATTTTAACACGATTAAAATCAAGAAAGAGCAAAGCGTTGATTCTTTTGGAAAGAATTGAAAGTTGCAGGATCTGGCTTGAGTTATATAAGAAAATTATACAATGAAGAGTTTGATCCTGGCTCAGGATGAACGCTAGCGGCAGGCTTAACACATGCAAGTCGAGGGGCAGCGGTTGTAGCAATACAAGCCGGCGACCGGCGCAAGGGTGCGTAACGCGTGAGCAATCTGCCCGTATCAGGGGGATAAGCGATGGAAACGTCGTCTAATACCGCATAACACTGTTTGTGGCATCACAGATAGTTGAAAGCTTCGGTGGATACGGATGAGCTCGCGAGACATTAGTTAGTTGGCGGGGTAACGGCCCACCAAGACCGCGATGTCTAGGGGAACTGAGAGGTTGGTCCCCCACACTGGAACTGAGACACG